>Ga0007854_10000271_pt1 | contig 35217 bp, 25 predicted proteins | sample CryBogCBH12Aug08_FD_60382 | JGI IMG/M metagenome (GOLD analysis project Ga0007854, IMG submission 60382) | Freshwater microbial communities from Crystal Bog, Wisconsin, USA - CBH12Aug08 | ecosystem: Environmental > Aquatic > Freshwater > Lake | place: Crystal Bog, Wisconsin, USA | collected... | reverse complement strand
TTGAGCACCAGCCGCGTTTATTCCGTGCCGCCGCTCGCCGCGCTGCCGGTGGAAATTCATCAAAAAGCTTTTCGCCCGAAGCCAAATGAAAAACTGCCGGAAGGAATTTCCGCCGCTGGTGTCAGCGAAACATTTTCCACCGCGCCGCCCATTTCACTTTACGGCTCCAGCAAATTGGCCAGCGAAGTCATCGCGCTCGAATACGCGGAGACGTTTAATTTTCCGGTGTGGATCAATCGTTGCGGCGTGCTCGCCGGCGCGGGACAATTCGGCAAAGCCGACCAGGGAATTTTTTCGTTCTGGATCAACGCGCATCTGCGCAAACGTCCGCTGAAATATATCGGCTTCGATGGCGGCGGGCATCAGGTGCGGGACTGCCTCCATCCGCGCGACCTCGTGCCGGTGCTGCTCGCGCAAATGTCCAATGCTGACAATGGAAAACCACGCATCGCGAATTTCAGCGGCGGCGCGAAAAATTCCCTGTCGCTCGCGCAACTCACCGACTGGTGCGACGCGCGCTTTGGCAAACACGCCGTGGCGAGCGAGGCCGCGCCACGTCCGTTCGACATTCCGTGGATGGTTTTGGATTCGTCGCTCGCGGAAAAAACGTGGGGCTGGTCGCCGAAAATTATGTTGCCGCAAGTCTTGGACGAAATCGCGAAGCACGCGGAGCAAAATCCACACTGGCTGGAAATCTCAAGCTGAAACTGGAAGCCTGAGACCTGAAACTTGAAAGTAAACATATGAACATCGAAAAAAAATTTTCAGTTTCCGCGCTCCTCTTTATTGAGAATTTTTGCGGCCAAGCAGTTTTTTCAGGTCTCAAGTCTCAAGTTTCAAGTTTATCCTTTCTGAGATGAACGCGCCCAATCCAAACGCGCCGCCGCTGAAGCTGCTGTCCGTCGTCATTCCCGCGCGCGACGAGGCGGACGCGCTGCCCGCGACCGTCGAGCACCTGCACTTGGAGATGAACCTGAACCAGATTCCGCACGAGATTTTGGTGGTGGACGACGGCAGCACGGATGCGACGTGGGAGGTGCTGCAAAATTTGCGGAAGAAAATCCCCGCGCTGTATCCGGTGCAAAATTCCGGCCAGCACGGTTTTGGCCGGGCCGTCACGTTCGGTCTGCACCGCTGCACGGGCGACGCGGTGGTCATCATGATGGCCGACGAATCAGACGACGTGCGCGAGGTGGCGACGTATTGGCGGAAGCTGAACGAGGGCTGGGACTGCGTATTCGGCAGCCGGTTCGTCAAGGGCGGCGGCGTGATTGATTATCCGGGCGTGAAATTGTTTTTGAACCGGCTCGCGAATTTTTTCATCCGCGTGATTTTCCAGATTCCGCTGAACGACACCACGAATGCATTCAAGGCGTATCGCCGCAACGTGATTCAAGGCTGCGAACCGCTCATCGCGCCGCATTTTAATTTGACGGTGGAGCTGCCGCTAAAAGCCATCGTGCGGAATTATTCCTGGACGGTGATCCCGATCACCTGGCGCAACCGGCGGTTCGGCACGCCGAAATTGAAAATCAAGGAGATGGGCAGCCGCTATTTTTTCATCTGCGCCTATGTGTGGCTGGAAAAATATTTCAGCCGGGGCGATTATCGGCAGAAACAACCCTGAATGAAAACCTTTTGCCGTTACCGCGGCTGGCTGCTCGCGGCCCTCCTGGTGCTGCCGTTCACCATCACCAACGACAGCCTGTGGCTCGACGAGGGCGACACGGCGGTGAAATATGTGGCCCAGCCGGATCTGCCGGCGTGGTGGGCGGCCATCCATCACGATGGCGGCTCGGACAGCGAGATGCCGCTGGGCGATTTTTGTTTTTGGGCGGCGAGTCGTGTGCTCGGAACTGCGGAGTGGCAGTTGCGCAGCCTGAATATTTTGTGGGGAACACTGGCATTAATCGCCGTGGCACTCGCGGCGCGGCGGCTGCAACTGGCGTGGCTGCCGCTGCTGTTCGTCCTCCAGCCGTTCTTCTGGTTTTATCTGGATCAAGCGCGGCCCTACGCGCTGCAGACCGCCCTCGGGGCGTGGTTGTTTTTTGCGTTTGTGGAATTCATCACCGCCAAGGCCGGCGGCACCGCGTGGGCCTGGACGCTGGCGGTCGCCGGATTCGTGCTGTTCTGCGCCACCATGCTCGCGCCGCTTTCCATTTTTGCCATCGTGCTGGCCGGCGCGTGGGCGGCGTGGCGGCGCGGCTGGAAACCGGCGCGGAAAGCCGTTTTGATTCTGCTGGGCGGGGCGCTGGCCTGCGTGCCGGTGGGGTTGTATTACGTCAGCGCCTTGATGCGCGGGGCCAAAGGCTCGCAGGTCTGGTCGGTGGACTGGAAAGCTTTCGGCTATGTCGCTTATGAATTGACCGGCCAACTGGGACTGGGTTTGCCGGCCGATGAAATCCGCACGTTGGCGCGGTCGCCACACTTTGCCGGCGTGGTGCTGGCGCACTTCGGACAATTTTTCCTGCCCCTGCTCGGCGCGGCGCTGCTAATCACCGTCTTGTTTCTCGGATTGAAGCGCCGCCGGTTGGCAGATGACAGCGGGCTGGCCGATGGTTTGATTCTGGTGCTGGTGGTGGCCACCGTCGAATTTTTTGCGGTCAGCCTGGTTTTGGAAAAAGCCTTTTGGGCGCGGCATTACGCGCCGGTGTTTGCATTTTATGTCGCTCTGATCGGCCTGGCGGCGGTTAGCCTGTGGCGCTCGACGCGGATGTGGCAACGGGTGCTGCCGGTGGCCTTGTGCGGCCTGCTGCTCCTGTCCGCGCTCAACCTCCGGTTCGCCCCGCAATGGCGCAAGGAGGATTACCGCGCAGCCGCCCGGTTCGGCAATGCGGCGCTGGCCGAAGGCAAATCGGTCTGGTGGCTGGCCGGCGGCTATCCGGCCACTTATTACGGTCTGCCGTTTTCATTTTATCAGCCTGAACCGGGCAAGGCGTTCATCGCCTTCAGCACGCGGACGAACCTCGCGACGCTGCCATTGCCGGATGTCGTCATCATCAACAAGCCGGACATTCATGACCCCGGCAGCGCGGTGGGAAAATTGATTGGCGAATCCGGTTATCGAGTGGGCGCACGCTACCAAAATTTCACGGTGTGGCTCAAGCCCGCAAGCTTGCCGGCGAATCCTTGAACCACGCGGTTGAGTTCAGACAGATTTTTCGCCGGCGGCTTTTTCGGAGGTCAGGACGGTTTCCACGACATAGAGCGGGCGGCATTTGATCTCGCGGTAGATCCGCGCGAGGTATTGCCCGACGATGCCAAGCGCCAGCAGGTTCAGGCCACCGAAGAAAAAGATGGCCGCCGCCAGCGTGGTGAAGCCCAACACGCGCAACTCCGGAAAATAGCCGAACATCTGGAGAATTTTTTCCGCCACCAAAACGCCGGTGTAGCCTAGGCTCAAGGCGCAGATGACAGCGCCCACGATGGCAATCCATTGCAGCGGCAGGTCGGAAAAACTGAACAGCCCGTCCAGCGCGTAGCGGAGGAGTTTCACGAAGGACTGCTTGGGTTCGCCGACGGCCCGCTCCTTCCGGGCGTAATGGATGACCGTCTGCGGGTAGCCATACCAGGATTTCAGCGCCGGCAGGAACAGATTCGTCTCGCGCGCGGCGAGCAGATGTTTCACCACGACGCGGTCCACGAGCGAGAACATCCCGCTGTTCATCGGCATGACCTTGCCCGTCATGCGGTGGAACAGCCGGTGGAACAGGTCGAAAAAAATCCGGCGCAAGCCCGTCTCTTCGCGGCTCGTGCGGCAGCCGGTGACGACCTTGAAACCGGCGCGCCATTGGGCGACTAATTGCGGAACGAGCTCTGGCGGATCTTGCAAGTCCGCATCCAAAAAAATCACCGCGTCGCCGCGCGCGTGTTCCAATCCCGCGCGGTAGGCCGGCTGCTGGCCGAAATTCCGGCTCAAGACCACGAACTGCCAGCGCGGAAACTGGGCGAGCGCCTTTGGCACCGCTGCCCGCGTGCCGTCCGTGCTGCCGTCGTCAATCACCACCAGCTCCCATGCCACCTGCGAATCCTGCATGACGGCGGCGAGCCGGTCGAACAGCACCGGCAGCCCGTCGCGTTCGTTCAGCATCGGGATGATGAGCGAAACCAGCGGACGCTGATTCTGGCCGGACGCGGCGGGGGCGTGACTCATGCGGCCAAGATAGCGGTTCGCCCCGAACCGGCACAACGGTAATTTGATTCCGGTAGTCCGCCCGGCAGAAATCGGTTGCCGCCGACATCAGCCCGGCCTAGCCTTGCGCCGTGAAATTTTTGTCCTCGCCAAAATTCTGGCTGCTGTCCGCGCTGTGCCTGCTGCCGCTCATGATCAGCAACGACAGTCTGTGGCTCGACGAAGGCAACACGGCAATTTATGCGCTGCAGCCCGATCTGAAATATTTTTTCCACCGGCTGTGGATTGACCGCCAGGCCGACTGCCAGATGCCGTTGAGTATGTTTTGCACTTGGATCGGCGGAGTGATTCTGGGCCTGGATTCGGAATGGCAGTTGCGCGCGGGCAATTTTTTCTGGGGTGCCGCCGCCCTGATCGCCCTCGCTCGCATCGGCCGGCGGCTGGAAATTCCCTGGCTGCCGATGCTTCTGGCCATCCAGCCGTATTTTTGGTTTTACATGAACGAGGCCCGGCCTTACGCGCTGGAACTCGGCGGCGGTGCCTGGGTGCTGGTGGCGCTGGTGGAATTTGTCCTCGACCACGCCGCCGGCACGATATGGGCGTGGACGCTGGCTATTGCCGGTTTTCTCCTGTTTGGTGCCACCATGTTGGCGGTATTGCCGGTCGGAATGACAGTTCTGGCCGGCGCGTTTTTCGCCTGGCGGCATGGCTGGCGGTTGGAACGTCGGGCCGCTAAAATTTTGCTCCTCGGTCTGACTGCGTGTGTGCCGCTGGCGGCGTTTTACGCCACAACTTTGTATCACGGCGTCATCGGCGCGCAGGTCTGGCGGGTGGACGCGAAATTTGTCGCCTACGTTTTTTACGAGTTCACCGGCATGGGCGGCATCGGCCTGTCCTATGCGGACATCCGGGAACTCGCGCGCTCGCCGCAGTTGGCGCACGAACTCGCCGCGCGCCTGCCACAACTGCTCCTGCCGGCGCTGCTGGGCGTCATGCTGGTAGGAATATTTTTTCAAGGATTGCGCCGCCGTTTGTCCCTGCGGCCGCCGACGGTGCCACTCGCCATCGTGCTCGCCCTAGGGCTGACCGCCGGTGTGCTCGTGACGGCCAGCCTCGTTTTGCACAAGGCGTTTTGGGCGCGGCATTATGCGCCGGTGTTTCCGTTTTACGTCACCCTGCTCGGTATTGCGTTGGCGGGTATCTTCTCCGGTCAACGCTCGTGGCGGCGCAGGTGGCCGGTGCTGGCGCTGGCTTTGCTGCTCTGGTCCGCGCTCGCTTTCCGGTTCGCGCCGGCACTGCGCAAGGAGGACTACCGGTCGGCGGTGCGGTTCACTAAACAGACGCTGGTCGAGGGCAAATCGGTCTGGTGGCTGGCCAGCGGCTACCCGGCGATTTATTACGACCTCGACGTGGCCTTTAATCAACCGCAGCCGGGAAAACCTTTTTGCCCGCTCCGGTCGCCGCTAGATCTCCACACACTGCCATTGCCGGATGTCGTGGTGATAAGCAAGCCAGACCTGCATGACCCCGACGGCGCGGTGCAAAAAATCATCGCGGAGAATCACTACGGCATCGCTACGCGCTATCAGAGCTTCACCATCTGGACCAACGCGGTGGTCAAACCTGAAAACTGAAACCGGATTCGCTGCCGGCATTCAAGTTTCAAGTTTCAAACCTCAAGTTTCGCTTTGATGACTTCGCGGTAGATTTCCAGATGCTGGTTGGCGATGACCCGCGGATGAAACCGCTGCCGCGCCTGTTCCTTGGCGGTATCCGCGATGCGGTCAGCAAAAATTTTATCCTCCAAAAACCGTGTCACGGCGTTCAAAAATGTCTCCGGCTTGTCCGGGTCGCAGAGCAGGCCGTTGACCTCGTGTTGCACCAAGTCGGGCACGCCGCCGACGGCGGAGGCCAGCACCGGCACGCCGGCGGCCATCGCCTCCAGCACCACCATCGGGCAGTTGTCCTCGCGCGTGGGCAATGCGAAAAACGACGCGGATTTGAGCCGCTCTTTCAACTGCGACCGGTCAATGAAGCCGATGTGCTCGCACCACGGACGTTCGCGGACGAGCCGGTGAAATTCCGTGCCGAATTCATCCTCGGAGGGTTTGCCTGCAAAAAGCATTTTGAATTTCATCCGCGCCGCCAGCGGGTCGAGCGCGCGGATAAAGGCGTTTTGATTCTTGCGCGGATAAATCGTGCCAACGCACAGACCGATTGGCGGCGCGTCCGAATCCGGTTTCGCCTGCACGTCAAAAAAAGTCTGATCCACCGCGTTGGGCACCACCCACGTCCGCTGCGCCAAATCCGCCACGGCGGCGCGGGTGTAATTGGTGATGCACACGATGCCGTCGGTGCGCGGCAGGGTGAAGCGTTCGAGGCGCGCGGCGAGCCAGTTGAACGTGAGTGGCCGAGCGTGCGTCACTTCCGCGATCAGCCGCATATTGCCGTGCAGCGTGACGACGTTGGGAAAACCGCCCAGCACGGCGGCGATGGCGCAGTCGCGCTCGGTGCCCTGGCCGTGAACGATGTCCGGCTGCAGCTCGCGAAGTTTTTTGCGCGTCGCGCGGATGCAACCTTGATAGGCCGTCCGCATCCAGCCGAGTTTCGGCACGAGCAGACTGTGATAAAAAATATTTGGCGCGAGTTTCTCCGGCGAGTTCACCGGCTGCTGCACGCAGCAGATGACGTGAACTTCGTGCTCCGGCATCGCGGCGAAACCTTGCAGCAGCGCCTCCTGCGGCGTGGGAATAATCGGATCTTTTTCCGCATAACGCCGCCGGTTCTCGCGGTCGTCAATGCTCAGCAGCGCGATTTTCATGGGCGCAGCTTCGCAGATTTGAGGGCCAGCCCCAGCCGGTGCGGAAATTCCCGGCGGCCGAGCCAGCCGTTGAGAAAGACGGTTCGCACGTCCGCCGACGCGACGGCGAGCTGGCGGCTGATGGCAGATTGTTTTTCCAGAAACCAAGTTTTCATTTCGCCGTTCAAGTCGTCCCACATGACAACCACCTCGTCGGGATGCAGAATGTTGGCCTGCGAAAGATGCGCCCACTCGAATTCCAGCGCCGACGCGGTGTGCAGCGCGTCGGACAAAACCAAATTAAACTTCTGCCCGGCCAGCCGCGCCCACGCCTGCTCGTCAAAAATGTCGGCGCAGAGATAAGTGACGTGGTTGCCGGTTTCGCGGTGGAGATAGCGCGTGAGGGACGAGGCGGATTTTTTGATGGAGCCGGCCGGGCTGGGCCACTCCTCGCGCGACTGTTCAACGAGCCGGCTTTTGAGCACCGGGGTCATTTCCTCGATGTCGAAACCCCAGCATTCGCACGGGCCGCAGTTGTTCAACACCTGCCAGAAGGTTTTGCCGACGGACACGCCGAGCTCCAGATATTTGCGCGGCTGCGCCAATCGTTGACCGTAATAGACCAGTAAATCCGTATGCGTGCAGCCGTCATCCAGCGGCAAGTCCAGCAGCCCTTCGGTGTCGGGGTTCACGCCGTAACGAAAAATGGAATTTTCAATCAGGTTGGAAATCACCCAAGTGTTGACCTGACCGACCGCCGCGCGATTGCGGCGGATGACCTCCGCCATTTCCGGCGCGCGGACGTGCCGGCACAAAACCGGGTCGCCGCGCAACTGGCTCAAGGTTTGCAGTCCGCGGCGGTAAAAGGTAAGCGCCGTTTTCTTCATGATTCAGCTCGCAGGGTTTGGTGGTGCACTGCGCAAGATTAAAATTGAATTTCGCCGCAAAGTCCATCGGGATTGGTCGCCAAGAAATCGCATTGCCAATCCGCGCCGGCGGCGGGCATATTGCGCGGGTGAAAATCCTGATTGACCAGCACCTGCCCTTTCTGCTGGCGCATGGCGGTGCCAACACGCAGGTCGAGCAGACCAAGCTCGCGCTCGAACGCGCGGGCGTAGAGGTCGAATTTCTCCGCTGGTGGGACGAAAACCAGCGCGGCGACCTGATCCATTTTTTCGGCGCGCCGCCCGCCGGCTACCTGAACCTCGCGCGGCTCAAGCGCCTGCCGGTCATCACCAATACTTTGTTCACCGACACCTGCAACCGTCCGCTGTCCCGTTTGAAACGGCAGGGCATGCTGGTAAAAACCGTTTTGCGGTTGCCGTTCGGCGAAGGCATCAAGTCGCAGTTGACCTGGCGCACTTACCAGCGCACCGATCACAACGTCGTCAGTCTTGAGGCGGAAAAAACCGTGCTGCAAGTGGTCTATGGCGTGCCGGCGGAACGCATCACCGTGGTGCCTTACGGCCTTTCGGAAACTTTTATGCACGCCGGCGCTGGCCCGCGCAACGAGCCGCACCTCATCTGCACCGGCACCATCACGCCGCGCAAATGCTCGGTGGAACTTGCCCAGCTCGCCCGCGCCGCGCAGGTGCCGGCGCTGTTCGTCGGCAAGCCGTATCACGAATCGGAGCCGTATTGGCGGCAGTTTCGCGGTTTGATTGACGGAAAATTTGTGCGCCACCAGCCGCACGTCAGCAGCGAGGCGGAAATGGTGAAGCTGCTGCAAGGCGCGCGCGGTTTTGCGCTGATGAGCTGGTATGAAAACTGGTGCCTCTCCGCGCACGAGGCCGCCGCGTGCGGTTTGCCGCTGCTGCTCACCGACCAGAACTGGTCGCGCGAGCGTTTCGGCGACCGCGTAAGCTACTTCGCAAACATTGGCGTGAACGACGAAAATGTCCGGCGGCTAAAAATTTTTTACGACGCGGCCGCGCATCAAACTGCGCCGAAAGTAAAATTGTTTAGTTGGCTGGACGTGGCGCAGGCTTTGAAAAAAACCTACGCGCAAGTGCTTTCCGCTCAGCCCTGATTTTTCCACCACGCCACCCACGCCCGCATGAATCTGCTCTCGCATCTGTCGCGCGTGATGACCAAGGGGCGCGATTTCGTGCCGCAGATTGACGGCTTGCGTTTTCTCGCCATCATCGGCGTGCTGCTGTTTCACGTCCGCGCCATCACCTCGTGGCACTACGGCGTTTCGCTGGACAGCCCGACCGGCGCGGACGGCGCGGTGAACTGGATTTTCGGCGCGGGCTGCAAGGGCGTGGAATTGTTTTTTGCGATCAGCGGTTTCATCCTCGGCGTGCCGTTCGCGCGGCAATTTCTCGGCCAAGGCGAACCAGTGCGGCTCAAGGCATATTATCTGCGCCGGCTCACGCGGCTGGAACCGCCCTACGTCATCCAATTGATTTTTGTGTTCTTTGTGACGTGGCTTTTTCTCCGGCATCAGCCGAGCCACCCGGAATTATATCAACAGCCGGACTGGCTGAAGCACACGCTGCGGCACTTGGGCTTGAGCGCGGTCTATGCCAGCGGCGTCGTGACGCAGGATCATCCGTTTCCAAACATCGTCCTGTGGTCGCTGGAAATTGAAGTCCAGTTCTACCTGCTCGCCCCGCTGCTGGCGCGGGTGTTTCTGTTTCCGACGGCAACGGCCCGCCGGCTTGCCATCATCAGCTTGATGCTGCTGCCGGCGGCGATGGACCAACTTGGTTCGTGGCCGTTGCTGCTGGGCTGGACGCTGCTGGGCAAGCTGCAATTCTTCATGGCCGGATTTTTGTTGTGCGATTTGTTCCTCGCCGGTTCGGTGAAAACGGAAAAGCGCACTTTGATCTGGGATTTCCTTTTGCTGGCAGCGCTCGCAACGGTGGTTGTGTTGGTGGGCAATCCGGCGTTGCATCCCGTGTTGCATCTGCTGCTGCCCTGGCTGGCATTGCTTGTCTGCGTGGCGGCGTTTCGCGGACAAATCAGCCACTGGCTGCTGGTGCATCCGCTCATCACCACCATCGGCGGGATGTGTTACACGATTTATATGTATCACTGGCTGATGATTTCCGGCCTGACCCGCCTGACGCTGAAACTCTCCACGCACATTTTCTGGCTGGATTTGCTGATCCAATTTGTGCTGATGTCCGCCATCATCATCGCCGTGTGCAGCGTGCTGTTCGCATTCTTTGAACGGCCATTCATGAAGCGCGACTGGCCGCAGAAATTTTGGGCGTGGGTCACGCGCCAGCCGGCGGCGGAAGTTTGAATCTTTTTTTCTCCAGCCGCGCCGCGTATTCCGCGAGCAGCCGGTCGCCGTAATCCTGCCAGGTGTTTTTGACCGCGCCTTTTTTGTAGGCGGCCTCGCCCATGCGCCGGCAAAGTTCCGGGTCGCGCGCCACTTTCAACATGGCCTCGGCGATGTGCGCCGGGTCGCGGCCGCGCACGATGAAACCTTCCACGCCATCCTGCACCAGCGTCGTCGCGCCACCCTCGTGCGTGCCGATGACCGGCAGGCCGGCGGCCAGCGCCTCGATCTGCGCGCGGGCGATGCCTTCCTCCTGGGACGGAAATACAAACGCCGTGCAGCTTTGGAACAACGCAGCGATTTCTGGATGGCTCAGGCGCGGATGATGCGTGAACAGATGCCGCCATTTTGGCAATTCTTTGCGCAGGTCGGTTTTGAATTCGCCCACGCAAATTAATTCAGCTTCGGGCAGTTGTTTTTTCACCTGCTCGAACGCGCGGAACAAATACTGGTGACCTTTGCGCACGCAGAGCGTGCCCACGGCGACGAAGCGCGGTTTGGTCGGCACTTTTTCGCGCGGCTTGAAGATGCTCGTGTCCACGCCCATCGGGTTGACCATGATTTTTTCCGCCGGGATGCCGTTCCACAGCATTGAGTCGCGGCAAAAATTCGACTGCACGATGATCATGTCCGCCTGCTCCAGCTCGCGGTTCATGCGCGCGAACATCCAGCGCGGAATGGGCACGTTTTCGCCGGGACACCACAGGTCGCACTCGCGCTGCCAGAAGCCGAAGTAGGACAGCGGATGGCTGTTCGGGCAGTCCACCACTTTCAGCGCGCCAATTTTGTCCGCCATCGCGAACGGCTCCGTGCCATAGCCGATGATGGACTGAACGACGTTGACCTCCGGCCAGCGCTGGGCTTGCAACCAGGCTTTCCAGATTGGAAAAAATGCGTAGAACGCGCGCTCCTCCCAGATTTGCGGAGCGAGATGAAAAAACGGTTTCAGCGCCAGGTGAAACGGCCAGCAGCGGCGATAAAGTTCTGCCGGCACCTGCGTGCTGTTCTTGTTGGAAATCCACAGCCCGGCCAGCGCGTCGCGGTTGGCGAAGGCTTTGGCTGGATGTTGCAGCCACCAGGAACCAGCACAGGCCAGCAGCACTTTGGGTTGGACGTTCATGGCATCGTTGCGGAAACGGGCGCAGTATAAGCCGCCGCAAAACTGCTTCCTAATGAAAAATGCTCGGCGCACCCGCCGGTTTCATAAGTGCGTGACTTGAAATCTGAATCCGGCATATTCAGCCAGTTTTATGAGCACCGCCGCCACGCCCGCCATTTCCGTGGTGATTCCGCTATTCAACAAGGAGCGATCCGTCGCGCGCTGTCTGCAATCCGTCCTCAGGCAGACGCACCCGCCGGCGGAAATCATCATCGTCAACGACGGCTCCACCGACGGCAGCCTGTCAGTCGTAAAAGCCATCAATGATTCACGGCTCGTGATTTGCAACCGGCCCAACGGCGGCGTTTCCGCCGCGCGCAATTTTGGACTGGCGCGGGCCAGCCACGATTTTGTGGCGCTACTCGACGCCGACGACGAATGGCGGCCGGACTATCTGGAAAAAATGGCGCGGCTCATCCGCGCATTTCCCGACGCGGGACTTTTTTATTCGGCACACGTTGATTTTTTCAGTGCGACGAAACAGCCCACGACGGTCGTCCCGACTTTGCCGCCGGATTTTGCCGGATGCGTGGACATCTTTGAATTCAGCACCGGCGAAGGCCCGTGTTCTTCCACGACGGTGTTGCGCAAAAGTCTGCTGGAAAAAACCGGCCTGTTTGATTCACGGCTGCGGCGCGGCGAGGACATTGACCTGTGGCTCCGGTTTGCCTTGCGAGCGCCGGTGGCGCTGTTCAACGCGCCGTTGTCCATTTGCTATGTGGACGCCGAAAACCGCGCGATGAACCGCCCGTGCGACCCGCAATTCTGCCTCATCTCCAATCTGGATAGTTACGCCGAAGCGGCGCAAAAAAATCCTAGCTTCGCGCGTTATCTCCAGCGGATGCGCCTGGCGCACCTCTGTAATTTCCTCGGCGGAAAACCTTGCGAAATGGCCGATCCGCAACGCGAAATTGACGAATTGGATGTGCGGACGCTGCCCTTCGCCTGGACGCTCATCAATAAAACTCCGCGCCCGCTGCGCTGGCTGGTTTTCAAATTTCTTGTCCACGCGCGACGCGTGCTGCCAGCCATCAAGCTGTGAGCCGCAAGCTTTTCACAGCCGGTTCCACCAGATGGGCGTGGGATGCGGCACATTAATCGTCGCGCGCTTGTCCGGGCTGGCCTTGGTGTAGATGGCGTAGCTCATGGCCTTGAGGTTGAAATGGCCGTGAATCAACCGGCGCACGCGGTGGCTGAGAATCCACAGCGGCTTGAGCGGGCGCAGCCACGGCGGAATCATCGCGCGCGTCTCGGCCATCTCGCGGACGGCGTTCGGCTTAAGGTTCATATTTTCGCCGGTGTCGGCGAAGACGGAGGTGAATTCGTCGCTGACAGCCATCGGCACCTTGTTATTCATCAGCGCCAGCACCCAGTGGAAATCGCCGAGGTCGCGCCATTTCGTGTCGAAGAAAATTTTCCGCTGCGCGATGACTTTGCGCCGGATGAAAATGCCGCTGGTCAAAATCGGGAACCGGAACCACACCTGCCGTGCGTCCGGCACCATCGAATGCCGGTGGCAAAGATATTTGCCGTCGCCGTCGGTCACGATGCTGCCGGCGAGCAGCACTTCAATTTCCGGATGCGCGAGAAAAAATTTCTCCACGGCGGCGAGCGCGCCGGGCAGGTATTGCTCGTCGCAGTTGAGATACGCGAGGATATCGCCGGTGGCGCGCTGGTAGCCGCGGTTCACGGCGTCATACATGCCCTTGTCCTTTTCGATGACGGCCTGCACGCGCGGGTCGTGCGGCAGCCAGTCCTGCGTGCCGTCGTCGGAGCAGGAATCCTGCACGATGTGCTCCAGCTCCACATCCGCTTTTTGGTCGGCGACGGACGCGATGCAAAGTTTGAGCCACGCGGAGTTGCGGAAGCTCGGCGTGATGATGGAAAATTTCAGCCGTTTCGGCTGCGGCCGGGACTGAATCTCCAGCAAGCGCAAGTCCATCCGGATGCGTCCCAGCATCAGGACGAAAGTCTCAATCAGGAAAAACCGGCCGAACCCATTCCAGAGAAAAACAAAGGTGCCGCGGTAATCCGTATCGCCCGCGTATTGGATCATCGGTGCCACCACCGAGGCGAGCAGTGCGAACAGCGTGGCCCAGCGCAGGTTCGCCAGCAGCACCAGAATGCCGCAGGGCAGCGCGTAGAACGGGATAAACATCAGGTGCGGATTGGAATGCAGATGCGCAAACACCGTGACCGCAAAAATAAAACTGGCCAGCAGGACGGCGCCCCAGTGTCTTTGCACGTCGCGCAGCACGGAGATTTTTTCATCCACCGCGCCGGTGGGCGGATTGACCACCCAGTTTTTGAGCAGCCGATAAACGCGCAGCCAGTTCAGCGGGAAAAATTCAAACCCCGCCCGCACGGCCGCATCGTAAAACGTCAGCGTCCGGCCCATCACAAAATGCCAGAGCCGCTCGCATAGATGCGGCTCCGGCCCTTTCGCCGGCGCGGTCGGTTTCAACCAGCCGGCCTGCAAACGTTCCCAGCGCCGGCCATAGCGCTCCAGTTTTTCCGCCACCGCCGGCTTCACCAATTCGCGCGGGTATTTTTGCCGCTCGATGATACCGCGCCGGAGATACGCGTGGTGCGGCGCCTTGTAAATCGCGGACAGGTCGGCCTTGTTCAGATGCAACATCTGCGCGTCATACGGCACCTGCAAAAATTCACACAGTTCGCGGCAGGTTTTTTCCGTGCGGTCCACGATGTCCGCGTAGCTGATCCGGAAAATTTTCGCGCCGGCCCGCTCAATCTGCGCGGCTTGCCGGATGAGCTGTTCCTGGTGGTAAATCATCCGGCTCAACATCCCGGCCTTGCCAAAGAAACGCGACGTCTCGCCGGCCTTCAGCACGCTGCGGTAAATTTCCACCGGCTCGCGCCAGACGATGATGAAGGTCGCTTCCGGATAATGCCGGTGCAACTGCACCAGCCGGTCGCAATAAAACGGGGATTTTTCGCCGCAGATTTTCGCGCCCTTCAGCGCGCCAAACGCGTGATATAAATCCGCCGCCGAGCGGATTTTTTCCAGCCCGGTGTGGTCGCCGTCCGACACCAGCCGGTGCCGCGAGAGCGCCTCGTTGTAAAATTCGATGCGCTCGGCCCAGTTGCGCCGGAAGCGGATGTCGAGCAGCGGGCGCGGGAAATTCCACACGTCACACTCGAACATCAGCGACACCTGCGGGTTCTGGTTCAGGATGGAACACAGCAGGGAGGTGCCGGAGCGGAAGACGCCGACGACGAACAGCGGATGGTCAGTTTTCATCAGTTGCGAACGTGGCGGTCATGCTACCGGCAACTTCGTGTGGCAGGCAAATGATTAAGTTTATCTTTTCGGTATCACCCGTCCGGCCCGCCGCCCATGGCCGGGCAGTTGGACTAAAATTCCCTCCGTGCCTGCGCCGGGACGAAGCGGATGCCCGCAGACCCAGCGGTTGGCTCCGCCGGGGCGGCAAGATGCCCATTTCCTGGGCGGCGGGTGGCATTTTAAGGTTCCGAAGGTCGCCGCCAGAATTGCGGACGGCAAAAAAGGCCTTTTTTGGTCACCGCTGTGGCAGCGGGTGGCAAAATAACGATTTTTCAGGGCCCGCCAAAATGGCGGAGGGCAAAATAACGTCATTTGGGTCGCCGCCTTGGCCGCTGGCACGCCCGCCGTCTCGGCGGACGGTTCACGGAATGCGGAGCAGATAAAACTGCCGGGGCAGGGCGGACGAGGAATTGTTCGTCACACTCAAGTTGCCCAAACGGTCACACACGCCCGTCACAAACAGCGACCAGTTGGTCGTCGGCACGGATAAATTCGTCGTGGCCAGCACCGAAAAACCGTAGCCCGCCGCGCCGCCGCCGCCGGCGAAAACCAGATTCGTGCCGGCCCAGAAAACATTTCCCAACTGCGGCTTCACCGTGCCCAACGCCACGGACAACGTGCCGTTCACCGCGAGATTGTTCGTATTCCAAAGCAGATTCGTTCCCGGCGTCGCCGGCGTGATGGCGCTGGGAAAATTCCGATAAGCGCTCGCGGAAAAAATTTGCAGACTGTCGCCCGCCGTAATGGGATCGCCGGACGCGCTGAGTTGCAGCGGCCCGCCGAAGACGAGCGTGCTGACGCCGCGCACGTTGTCGTTGGTCAGCACGCCGGCGGATTTGTTCACGCGGATGGCGAACGCGCCGTTGTTCGTCAGCGCGTTGTTGACCGTGAGCGTGCCGATGACGCCGCTGCCCGGTGCGACCGTCGCGGTCGTCGAGACCGTCACCGGCCCGGCGATGGTGCCGCTGCCCGCGAGCGTGCCGGCAGTGATCGTGGTGGAACCGGTGTAGGTGTTCACGCCATTCAGCATGAGCGAGCCGGAATTACTTTTCACCAAGCTCACCGCGTAGCCGTTGGCGTTGCTGATGATGCCGGAGACGACAAAATTTCCCGCGCCCATAAACGTCAGCGTGCGTCCGCTGGAAATGCTCGCGGTGGCAGACGGAATCAGGCCGGCCAGATTCAACGTGCCGGTGCCATCGGAATCAAACCAATAAAAACCGCCGCCGGAGCCTATGATAAAATTGCCGGCGAGCGTGTTGCTGCCGGCGAGATTTTGGACGGCGATCACCGGCACGTTGCGGCCGGCGAGGCTGATGTCCTGCGCCACGGAAATATTGCCAACAGAACCATCGAGCTGAAGCGTGGAACTCCCGCTGTTGTTGTTGCGAAGATAAATCGGCGACGCGACACTCGCGACACTCGCGCTGTTCGCGATGCGCACCGCGCCATCACTGGTCGTGGTGCTTTGCGAATCCACATACATCGTGCCGGACAGCGCATTGCTGCCGCTCAAAATCAAGATGCCGGGGCCGCTCTTGGTAAAACCATTCACGCCCGCCACCGGCAGCGCGAGCGTCGCGGTGTTGGTGACGGCGATGGCCGGCGAGGCCGCGCTGTTGTTCAGGGTAAGCACGCTGCCGCCGGAATTGGTGACAATCCAATTCTGCGCGCCGCTGGCGTCGCCAAATTTCAGCGTGCCGATATTCCGCGACGTGTCGAGCGTCACCGTGCGGTCGGCGGTGATGTTCAACGCGCCGAAGCTGGCGGTGTAGCCGATGCCGTCGCCCACCAGCCCGCCGCTCCAGTTGGCGGTGGCGCTCCAGTTGCCATCGGCGTCCACGCCCCACACGCCGTTGTTATTGGTCGTCGAGACACCAATGAACGCGGTCATGGTGGTGGCCGCGCCGTTGGTGCCGGGAAATGTTAGCGTGGCGGTGGTGCTGTTGGTGCTCCAGGAAATTTGCGCGGTGAGGTTGGAAGTCTGCAGTGCATTTTTCGTCGGAAACCAAACTGCGTAGCGCGGCGCAAGCTGGTTGGCTTCGACAAACGAAAGCGCGTCCTCCGCCTCGCCGGCCTCGGAATAGCCGGCGCTGTCGGTGCGGTAATAATTATTCGTGGCGGCGTAGCGGAAATATCCGCCCGGCCCGGCGGCGAGGCCGTAACGCCCGGACACACAGACCCAGTTGTTGGTAATGTTGCGCGCCGCGCCGGACAGGGCGGTGATGGTGGCCGAACTGTTGCTCCATTCCAGCAGGCGCGCGCCGCCGGTCAGCGGATCGTTCTCGATGCCGCAGATGAAACTGCCGCCGCTGGACGCCGTCGAACCGTTGTTCAGCTTCGGCACCTCGATGATGGCCACGCTTTCGCCGGTGGACTTGACGTATTCCTCGGTCGTGCCGAGCGAACTGGTGATTTTCAGTTCCGCATTGAAGCCGTCAATGTTGGTGGCGTAGCTGACCACCGTTGCACTGGCCGGATCGCCCAGCGCGCCGAGGCCGAGAATGCCCGGCAAGCGCGGCGAAGAAATAAAGGCGTTCGTCGGGACGGAAAGTGCGGCCGGCTCCACGTTCGCCATGACGCGAGCGCCGTTGAAGCTGATGGAAAATGTCCCGAACGCGCTGCGCTGGTGAATCACCTGCACGTCGGTGTTATACATAAGCGTATTCGTGGGCGCGGTCGCCGTGCCGGTGGGAAAATCCGCGTAGTTCCAATGCAGCCAGGCGATGGCCGTGCGCCGCGCCTCGACCGCCTCGCGGTAAAAATAAATGCCGCCGCCGGGCGCGGTGCTGGTGCCGACAAACGTGCCGTCGCCATTCACAATCTGGCGGTAACGCACGCATTGGGCAAGCTGGCCGTCCGCCCAGCGCGCCAGCGGGTCATTGAAATGCGCCGCCATCCAGGTGATGAACGAGTTGTGCTCGAAGTCGCGCACCGACCAATCCACGCCGGCGGGATACGCGAAATCGCCGGTGGACGTGACGAGCGTGTTCAAATTATTCGTCCAGACCGCGAGGACATTGTGTTCGGCAAAAGGCTGGAGCTGCGCGGCGATGTTGGTGTTGGCCAGCCGCGCCATGAGCAATGAATCGCCGAGCGACATGCCCGCGACCATCTCATAAGTCGGATGATAAAAGCCGTGGTTCTCCAGCGCGTAACTCGGAAACAAGGTCACGGTGGAAACCCAGGCGCCCAGCGGGTCGCCAATGATGTTGGGCGTAATGAGGTCGGGATAGGCGGGCGTGTAAGTGTTGGCGCAATAATTTTTGGCGGCGTAAAGCCAGTTGCTCGCGTTGGCGTTGTTGGTCATCCACGCGGCGGCGAGCGCGAGAATGTTGCCGTCCCAGCCGTTTTCCTCGGCCTTGGTGTCGCCGTCGCTCAACAGCCGCGTGCAGGGCGCGATGCCGGCGCGGTGCGTCGCCTCGCTGGCAACGACGGTTTGCACACCGTTAATCGTCGCGGCGGGCAGATTGCTCTGGATCAAAACGCACGCCAGCCCCATCGAACCCGACCATTCGGCGGTCTGCCAGTCGGAACCGCCTTGCGAGGTGCAGGTCGCGAGCGAGCCATTGCTCCAGCCCCATTTGCCGCCGCTCGTGGTGTTGTAGCCGCCGGTGATGTGCGTGTTGTAATCGTAGTTCAGCGCCTGCCGCACGCGGTTGAGGCGATTGGTGAATTTCGGATCGTTCGGCAGCGCGACGCACAAAGTCGCGTAGGCCACGGCGATGCCGCTGTTGCCGCGGATGGCGCCATTGCCGGAATTGCCGCCGTCGCCCCAGTAGCCGGCGTCGGCAATGCCCACTGAATTCGTGTGCCAGATAGATTCGGCGTAGGTCTCAAAGTTGGTGAGGCACTGAAGATAAAGCGACTGCGAAGCGGTCTGGGCGCGCGCACACGAACACCACAGCAGCAAAATCCAAAGGCCGGCGCGGCGGGCAGCTTTATGGCAGAACATCAACACTCGAAAATTTACCACGCTTTTCCAAGAAAAATAAATAATTGTATGGCAAACCGGTTGTAATTTGGTTTTGCCGGTTGCGCTATTTAATCGTGGTGAGGCTTGCCGGGTTCATGGTGCCCAAATCATCCTGCCAGAAGTAAATCTCGCGCGTGGACGGACTCCAGCTGTGGATGAAATACATTTTACTGGCATTAATCCATTGCGCGGAGCCGTCGCTGAAGACTTCGTTGCCGCCGGCCGGCAATGCGCCTTTCTTGTGGGCCGGCAAATTGGAAAATCCGCTGGGCGGCGGGTTGTTGGCGTTGTCGCTCCACAGGCCGCCGAATTTCACCACGAAATCCGAGGCGATCATCCAGGTGGGTTTGGCGTTGCCCAGCTTGACCGGGCTGCACGAGGGAAAAGAGCCGACGTTGTTGGCCCAAATGGTGATGCCGCAAAAATACGCGTAGCCCAAGGTCCACTGGCCGTTGGCGGTGTTCAGATTCGCCAGACCGGGACGGTTGGGGCAGGACCACAAATTAACGCTGCCGTTCGTGTTGATGACCAAGCCGGCGGATGCCCAGATGGGAATATTGTTCGTGTCGAGCTGAATGGGCTGGTTGGGCGGCGTGGTAGCGGTGGCACCACCTGCCGGCGGCAATATATCGTTGTTGTCCCCGGCGGCGATAAAACACGCGACGCCTACCTGCCGGAGATTGTTCAGGCAGGAAGTGCGCTTGGCCTTCTCCTTGGCACTCGCCAGCGCCGGCAGCAGCATGGCGGCGAGAATCGCGATGATGGCGATGACCACCAGCAGTTCAATGAGCGTAAAACCACCCTGAATCCGCATTTTTTTAACGTCGTTCATTTCTTTTCCTTTTCCGGACGAGGCTAGCCATTTCATGTTTTTCAAGCGACCGGTTTTCGGGTGGTTTCAGGTTTCGTTGGTATCGCCAAAAAATAACATAATCACTTGAATCCCGCACTTACACGGAAGTGTAAGCCCGTCCGTCGTTGTTCCGTTGCGCCAGCGGCGCGTCTGCCGCATACTGCCCAGACCGTCGCCCGAATGATTTTTTCCCTGCGCCATCTGTGCTGGTTCCGACACCGCCAACGCCTTGCCGGCTGGGCAATTTTTTTGTGCGCCGGTTTGCTCGGCGCGACCGGTGCCGCGCAAACCATCACCAACACGGCGGCCATCCGCGCCCTCAATTCCGCCGAAGCCGCCGCCGCCCGGCCCGCGCGGTTGCGGGTGGTGGTCATTGACCGGGCCTATCCCGTGGCCCGGGCCATGGTGGTGGCCGATGATTCCGGCGGGCTTTACGTGCTGGCGGCCTCCAACCTGTTCGGACATTTCCAGCGCGGCGACCTGCTGGAACTTTCCGGCGTGACCGACCCCGGCCAGTTCGCCCCGATCCTGAAAACCGCGACCGCCAAAAAAATCGGCACCGCCCCGCTCCCCGCCCCGCTCCCCGTCTCCTATCATCAGATGATGACCGGCAGCCAGGACGCGCAGTGGGTGGAGCTTTCGGGCATCGTCCAAAGCTACAATCCCGCCGCTGTGCCCGGAAAATCCGAACGCATCATTTTGGCCGTGGACGGCAATCCCGTTCACGTCAACTGCGTGGGGCCGCAAAATTCCGACCTGGCCGTGGACGCGGAAGTGCGCGTGCGGGGCATCTGCTTTTATCAATTCAACCAAAAACGCCAGTTCCTGAATCCCATTTTGTCCGTGCCGCCCAACATTCCGATCCGTGTCGAAAAACCCGCGCCGGCGGAGCCGTTCGCCGCACCGGTGCGCTCGGCGGATAGTCTGCTGCAATTTTCGCCCGGCTTAAATTCCGACCATCGCGTCCATGTGCGCGGCGTGGTGACGCACAGCCAGAAAGACGGCGTGGTGTGGATCCGCGATGATTCCGCCGGCCTGCGGCTGCAACTGCAGGACGACGTGCATTTGCAGCCGGGCGACGTGGTGGACGCGCTGGGTTTTCCCAAATACGGTCTGGCGTCGCCGATTTTGGAGCAGGTAATTTTTCACCGGCTCGGCGCGACGAATCCGCCCGTGCCGATTGCGCTCACCAGCCCGAAAAACGTATTTGATTACGAAGATGAACTGGTTTCCCTGACCGCCGAATTGAAAGATTTCACGCCGGTTCTGGAAGGCGTGGTGCTAACCCTGCAATCGGGCGACACCGAATTCAAGGCCGTGCTGAAGGCCCCGGCGCAAGTGGCCCGCCTGTTGAACTGGCAACGTAGCAGCCGCGTCCGCGTGGCGGGCATCTGCTCGGTCACTTACAACGACACCAAGCCGCTGATCGGCTACTGGTATCCGCAGTCGTTTCAACTGCTGTTGCGTTCGCCCGCCGATTTGACGGTGCTCAAAGCTCCGCCATGGTGGAACACCGAACGCCTCACCTACGCGCTGGCCGCCGCCTCGCTGGCCCTGCTTGCGACCGTCGGCGTCATCAGTCTGCTCGCCCGCAAACGGCTGGGCGAACAACAGCAGCAACGCGCGATGGCCGAGGCGGAATTTGCCGCCATCCTCTCGGAACGCAACCGCGTCGCCCGCGAAATCCACGACACGCTCGCCCAGGGCCTGACCGCCACGTCATTTCAATTGCGGCTGGCCAAACGCCACGCCGCCGCCGCCGACCCGACTTGGACGCAACATTTGGACGCCGCGCAGGATTTGGTTCGCGGCAGCCTTGCCGAGGCGCGTAATTCCATCTGGAATATGCGTTCGCAGGTTTTGGAGACGCACGACTTGCCGGGCGCGCTGGAAAATATTTTGAAGCAAATGACCGACGGCTCGGAATGCGCCGGCGAATTCAAGGTCACTGGTTCCCCGCGCCGGCTGGCACCGGTGATCGAAAATAATTTGCTGCGCGTGGGCCAGGAAGCCATCACCAACGCCATCCGCCACGGCCGCGCCCGCCACGTCCGCGTGCAGCTTGATTTCGGCGACAAACAGTTCCGCCTCGGCGTGCAGGACGACGGCGGCGGTTTCGACGCCAGCCACACCGCCCGCAGCAAAGACGGGTTCGGTCTGGTCGGTATGCAGGAGCGCGCCAAGGCGATGAACGGCGAGGTGCAGGTCCGCAGCACGCCGGGCAGCGGCACGGAAATTGTTTTGAAAATACCCCTGTCGGGCGAAGTTTGACAGCTGGCGGCAACTGAAAAATATTACACCAACGTGTAACTAACAATTTTCCCCATGCGCGCTTAATATGAAACGTAACTTGAAAACCGCGCCGTCAATCAAGGTGATGATTGTGGACGATCATCCGTCCGTCCGCAAAGGCATCGCCGCGCTCATCGAGTGCGAGCCGGACATGAAAGTCGTCGGCGACACCGGCAACGGCCTCGACGCCGTGCCGTTGTATCGCCGGCTCAAGCCCGACGTGGTGCTGATGGATTTGCGCCTACCCGGCATGGGCGGCGTCGAGGCCACGCTCGCCATCCGCAACGAATTTCCCGCCGCGCGTATCATCATCCTCACGACCTTCGACGCCGACGAGGACATCTACCGCGCCCTTCAATCCGGTGCTAAATCGTATCTGCTCAAGGATTCGCCCGACGACGAATTGCCGAAAACCATCCGCGATGTTTTTGCCGGTTCGGAAAAACTGCCGGAGCGCGTCGCCGAATTGTTCAACCAGCGTCAGCAGCGCGCCGACCTGACGCCGCGCGAACTGGACGTGCTCGCGCTGCTCATCAAGGGCCGCAGCAACAAGGAAATCGGGTCGAATTTGAGCGTGACGGAAGACACGGTGAAAGCCCACTTCCGCACGCTGTTCACGAAGCTCAACGTCCGCGACCGGACAGAGGCCGCCATCAGCGCCATCAGCCACGGCATCGTGCATCTGGACTGAAACCCCGGCAGCGTTCCTTCTTTTTGACAACCGGCGTTTGACTATTCCGGCAAAGTTCTCTAACGTCGCGGGCACGACTAAAACTGACTTCTAAAAACTTATGGCTGCCAAATCTTCCGAAAAATCCACCGAAAAAACCGCTGTTGCCGCCGCCGATTCCAAGGCTGCCGCCGCGCGCGAACGCGAACTCGAATCCGCGATCTCGTCCATCACCAAAGCCTACGGCGACGGCGCGATCATGCGCCTCGGCGACGCGCGGGCGCTGGTGAAGATTGATGTCATCCCGACCGGTGGGCTGGCGATTGACCTCGCGCTCGGCGTCGGCGGCATTCCGCGCGGACGCGTCGTGGAAATTTACGGCCCGGAATCTTCCGGCAAGACCACGTTGATGCTCCACGTCATCGCCAACGCGCAGAAGGCCGGCGGCCTCGCGGCGTTCATTGACGCGGAACACGCGCTGGATCCAGGCTACGCCAAGAAACTCGGCGTGAACCTCGACGATTTGCTCGTGTCGCAGCCGTCGTCCGGCGAAGAGGCGCTGACCATTTGCGAAACGCTCGCGCGCTCGAATGCGCTCGATGTCATCGTGATTGATTCCGTTGCCGCGCTCGTGCCGAAGGCCGAACTCGACGGCGACATGGGCATGGCCACGATGGGTATGCAGGCGCGTTTGATGTCACAAGCGCTGCGCAAGCTCACCGCCATTCTCGCCAAGTCCAAGACGACTTGCATTTTCACGAACCAGTTGCGCGAAAAGGTCGGCGTGATGTTCGGCAGCCCGGAGACGACGCCCGGCGGCAAGGCGCTGAAATTTTACGCGAGCGTCCGCATGGACATCCGCCGCAAAGACCAGTTGAAAGACGCCGCCGGCAATGTTTACGGCAACCATACCCGCATCAAGATTGTCAAAAATAAAGTGGCACCGCCGTTCGCCGAGGCCGAGTTCGACATTATTTACAACCACGGGATTGACAAGGAAGGCAGCATTCTCGACGTGGGCATCGAGTGCGGAGCCGTGGACAAGCGTGGGGCCTATCTGCAATTCGACGGTTCACTCATCGGCCAGGGCCGCGATGCCGCCAAGAAGGCGCTCGAGGAAAAACCGGAACTCGCGCAAAAAATCATCGCCGCCATCATGGAAAAGCGCGCCGCCGCCGCTACGGTCGCCGCCAAGTAATTCCATCTGTTTGCTTCGCAAGGTGCCGCCGGGCTTCCGGTGGCGCCTTTGCTTTTGGGCTTTCCCGCCAGCGCCAAACCATGTTAGGCTGTTCGTTCAACCCCGCATAAGACGGGGCTTTTTTAACATGACCAACATCACCGACACCGGCCTCGACCTTGATAACCTCTTTCAGCCCGCCTGGGCGCAGGGGAAAACCGATTCCAACAAATTCGCCAAATTCACCGGCAACGAGGGCGTCAAGCCCGAGCGGACCTTCTCCGGCAAGCCCGGCGAGCGCCGCGCACCGCGGCGGGATGGCGCGGGCGGCGGGTTTGGCGGCGGGGGCGGTGAAAGACGCGGCGGCCCGCCGCGCGGTGGCTCCCGGTTTGGTGATCGCCAGGGCGGTTTCCGCGGCGGCGACCGCCGGGACGAACGTCGCGAGCGGCCGGAACCGCCGGCACCGTTGCCGGAGTTCAACGTCGCCTTCATTCCCGAAGAACGCGGCGTCGAACAACTGGCGCGCCAGATTAAAATGACGGGCCGCGCTTATCCGTTGTTCCAGATTGCGCTGCTGATTCTTCAGAAGGCGGAACGTTATTCCGTCCAGCTCACGCCGAAGAAGAAGGCGGATGGCTCCACGGAGAAGCTGTTTGTCTGCGCGCTCGACGAAACACCGTGGACCAGCGAGGACGAAGCGGTCGCGCACGTCCTGAAGAATCATTTTGCCACGTTCTACCAGGCCGAACGCATTCAGACCGAGCCGCCGAAGGGCGTCTATACTTTCGTCGCGCAATGCGGCGTGAGCGGCGTCATTCTCGGCCCGCCGAACCATCACGATTACCAAAACCAGCTCCGCAAATTGCACGCCGAGAAGTTTTCGCGCATGCCGTTCGACATGTTCAAAGCGCGCGTCAAAATCGTCAAAGACGAGGCGGTGGTGAAAAAATGGATCGAGGAACAGAGCTTCAAGACCGAATACAACTGTCTCAACGTCCCGGAGCCGCTTAAGTTGCCTACGATGGAAGCCGTCGAGCAGCATTTTCGCGCTACGCACAAGGATTCCATCATCAAGGCCACCGAAACGGTCATCATTGCTGGTGTGCCGAGCCGGACCCTGCGCTCGGGAGGCTTACAGCGTCTCATCCGCCAGGCCTGGGAACAACAGAAGTATTTTCCGCTGCCCATCGCCACGAAGTTGAGCCAGCAATTCGCCCAACATGGCCTGTCGTTTTTTAAGGTCAACAAAACGGTTACGCACGTCAGTGTCGCGCGTCCGACCTTCCTGGATATCGAGAGCAACCCCGTCTCCGACGGCATCAAGCGCATCGTGGAGTTCATCAACGCCACGCCGAAATGCTCGCGCAAGAAACTCATCGAAGCCCTCGCGCCCACGCCCAAGCAGACGGTGATTCCGATTCCGGCGGCCCCCGCCGCGCCGGCGCCCGCCGTCGAAGGCGAAGTCGCCGCCGCGCCGGAAAAACCGGCCGCGCCCAAAGCTCCCGAGCCGACGCCCGAACAGACCGCCGTCATGGTGGACCTTCACTGGCTCATTCATCAGGGCGCGGTGCTGGAATTTGCCGACGGTCGGATGGAGACGGCCAAGAAGCCCGTGCCGAAGCCGCCGAAGGCCGCGAAAAAATCCGACGCCAAGCCGGAAGAGACCGAAGCGGTCTCCTCCACGGAAATGGTGACGCCTGCGGACATCGCCACGAGCACGGAAACGGTGACGCCGCTGCCCGAAGCGCCGGAGACAGCTAGCGCGCCGGTCGCCGAAGCCCCCACGCCTGTGGAGGCCGCGCCCGCGGCCGAAGCCCCGGCCGCAGCCGCCACCGAGACCCCGGCGGCCTAGCCCAACTCCAACGGAGTTGAAATCATTCAGCCCGGCGTGGTCGCCCCGCGACTACGCCGGGTTTCGTTTTTAGTTGAAATCCGCCCCGACGAAATTCTTCTCAATGTGTCCTGTAGCGGCGGTCTATGACCGCCGGACTTTGCAAAAGTCATCCACCGCCCACGGCGGTCGCAGACCGCCGCTACAGCGGCGACGGGATTTTCCGCGCGGAGGGATTCGGCTTTCAGAAATCCCTGCTTCCATTAGCCAGCGAATCCGTTAAGCTTTCTCATGGCTTTCAGCAAACTCGGCCTTTCCGAAAAGGTCCTCGAAGGCGTGCGCGCCATGGGCTACACCGAACCGACGCCCATCCAGCTCCGCGCCATTCCCCTCATCCTTTCCGGCAAGGATGTCATCGGCAGCGCCCAGACCGGCACCGGCAAGACCGCTGCCTTCGCCCTGCCCATTCTCGCCAAGCTCGGCGGACATCTCCCCGGCGGCCCGCGCGTTTTGATTCTCGAGCCCACTCGTGAATTGGCCGCCCAAGTGGAAACCGCCTTCCGGGATTACGCCCGGTTCATGGATCTGAAAATCACGGTCGTCTTCGGTGGCGTGGGTTACGGCAAGCAAAACGACGAACTCAAGGCCGGAGCGGACATCGTCGTCGCCACTCCCGGCCGGCTCCTGGATCATCTTGAGCAAGGCACGGTGAAACTCGACAAGGTGGAGTTTCTCGTTCTGGACGAGGCCGACCGGATGCTTGACATGGGTTTCTTGCCCGACGTGCGCCGGCTCGTGGAGAAATGCCCGCGCCAACGTCATTCCGCTCTGTTCTCCGCCACCATCCCGCCGCAGATCGAAACTTTGATCCAGTGGGCCATGCACGAGCCCGAGACCATCGAAATCGGCGCGCGCCGTTCCGTGGCAGACACGGTTAAACACGTTATCTATCCCGTCTCCGATTCGCAGAAGGTGGATTTGCTTTTGGAACTGCTCAACCGCGTGAACTACGACTCCGTGATCGTCTTTTGCCGCACCAAACACGGCGCGGACCGCGTGGCGAACACGCTCAAGCGGGCGAACCACGCCGTCGCCGTTCTGCACAGCAATCGCACGCAGAAGGAACGCGAGCAGGCGCTCCAGGGTTTCCGCGACGGCAAGTATGAAGTGCTGGTGGCCACGGACATCGCGGCGCGCGGCCTCGATATCGCCGACGTCAGCCATGTCGTGAATTACGACGTGCCGCAGCATCCGGAGGATTACATTCATCGCATCGGGCGCACGGGGCGCGCGGAAAGCACCGGCGACGCGTTCACCATCATGATCGCGGAAGACGCGCCCCATGTTTATTCCATTGAACGCTTCATCGGCAAAAGCATCGAGCGCGTGAAGCTGGAAAACTTCGACTACCGCTACACGGCGCTCTTTGAAGAAAAGAAGCCCGGTGCGCCGGCGGGCGGGTTCCCCGGCAAGGTGCGGGGGGGACGCGTCCACGGCGGCTACCACTTCGCACCCGGCGGCCGGCGGCGATAATTTTGCCGGAGGTTGCCGGAGCGTCGGTTGGCGTCCGCATTTTTAAGTAACCATTTAGTTAATTTCCGACTCTCTTCCGGAAATGCGCTCGTTCCAGAAAAAGACGTCGAAGCTTGATGTCGCCCTGATGCTGGGCTGCTGGCTGCTGGTGGTTATTCTGCTGGGGGCGATTGCACTACCCAACTTCATCAAGGCGCGCAGCACTTCCAGTTGCAATGCCTGTGTCAACAATCTCCGCCAAATTGATTGCGCGGCCAATCAGTTTGCGTTGGAACATCAGCTGACCAACGGCCAAGCCATCCATTTTCCTTCCGACCTCACGCCGTATATCAAACTCAACAGTCTGGGCAGTATTCCGCCGTGTCCGCAGGGCGGCACTTATCACATCAGCAAAGTCGGCGAGCCGCCCACCTGTTCCCTCGGCACCACCGTCACGCCCGCCCATGTCCTGCCCTGAAACGACCGGCTTAGGCGTCCGCGGGCGGTGGTAATTTTTTCGCATGATGCCGGTGCGCCAGCTGGTGGGGCGCGGCGTTTACGCCGCTTCAACGTCGCCTGAAATATATCCGCTGAAGCGGGCTAAAGCCCGCGCTCCATGAAAAGGCCTGCCGCCCGGCTGCTCCCTCGTCACCTCCGTCCAACCAAGCCATCGCTCAATTTGCCATGACCCACTTAGGCGTCCGGCGGCGTGGCTGATTTTGGCGGAGGCTGCCGGGGCGGCAAAAGCAGGCTCGGCTGCGCGAACAACGCCAGTTTCTCCGGCTGCAACGGATAGACCTGCGCGAGGGCGAGGGGGTTGAGATAAAGTTCCCGTTCCAATTCCCGCCGGGGGCAATCCTGTTTCCACGCGCCAACCGGTCCAAACCGTCAGGGCGTGGGCTTGGTCTTGGCCTTTTTGGCGGCCTTCGATTTGTATTCGGATTTTTTCTTGAGGCCGACGGATTGCAGTTCATTGGAATCGTCCCCGAACTGGGCCTTGACCTGCGTTCTCATCCCGAGGACGAGGTTGTGCCGCGTCCATTGCGCCGCCACCATGTTGTCGCGCGCCGCCGCAAAGGCCTTCTCGGCCTGATTATAGGCGGTGACGGTGGCTTCCAACGACTTTTGCGCCGCATCCAGCGCGGCCTGTGAGAAGTCCGTGTTGGAAGGCTTGTAGTTGCTTATTTCCGCGCAGGCGTCAATCGCCGCCTTGTCATCCGTCAGCGTGCCAGCGTCCAGAGGTTTGGTTTGATCTTTTGCCATAGGATTTGATGTGGTTGGCCACGCCGCCGGATCATCGTAGCGCAAGCCTGGCATATCGAAATACAGGCCGGGTGTGTCCCAGTTAGGCATGGCGATTATTTTTTGTTGACGCTCTATCATAATAAGCCAGCTATAACTTGCAATACTAATTTGATTAGCATTTATTGTCATCGCGATGGCAAATAAAGGTAATTCGCCGGTTTTGGTCAGCCACCGGCCAGCCGACGAAGAAAACCGGCGGGCGGATAAAGAAAAACTTCCGGTGGATTAAGAAATTCGGCGGGTGGAGGCTATCGGACGGACGATGGATTAAGAAAATTCTCCGGCGGATGAAGAAAATCGGGCGTCCGATAAGGAAAATTGGCCGGTGGATAAACTCAACCGGACGGTGGAGAAGGAAAATTCAGCGGTGGATTGGCTCTGCTGGCTGGATGACAACGGCGGACGGCTCAATGAAGTGGTTTGGCAAGATAATGTTCATATCCCACTTATTGCAATTTTACGACAAATGGGATTTTGCGCCGGCGAAGCAAGCTGTCAAAAGACCCATCACAATGAGGGATAAAAAATATCCAAACGCTAGTAAAGTCAGCAAGCCCCGGCCTTCGTCTTCTTCACTTATGGCTCGAAAAATCAGGGACAACACAAAACCAATTATTAAATTGATAAAAATTACTGTCAAAAAATCACAATGATGGATTAACAAGTATTGCCTGAATGGACCAAACGCTAAATATAACGCCGCGATAGGAACCAAAGACACAAGAAGTTTAAGCGGCATTGACATAAAATGTGTCCTATCAGGTTTTGTATTAAAAGAAAGCGGCTTATCATCGCCGTCTATTCGTCAAATATTTTTCGCCTTCCGTTCGCTTTGAACGGATTTCCCTGAATTAAAAATCAAGTTTTCCCGACCACCGCCAAAGGCTGAACTTCAGTTCAACCGCATCGGCATGACGACGTAGAGGAACGGGCCGTTGATCTTGATGACGCCGGGGCTGAGTTCGTCAATCAGCTCGATGAACACCTCGTCCTCGGCCAGGGCGGCCAGCGGGTCAATCAGGTAGCGGGGATTGAAGGCGATGGCCATTTCCTTGCCCTTGTAGTTGATGGCGATGGTTTCGCGGGCCTCGCCGACTTCCGGGGAGTTGGCCGTGATGGTGAGCAGGTTCTTGCCAAAGGAAAGTTTGACGGAGTTGGCCTTCTCACTGGTCATTATCTCGGCGCGGCGCAGGGCGGATAAAAATTCCTCGCGGATGAGCGCGATGCGTTCCTTGGGCTCGCCGGGAATGACCTGGCGGTAGTTCGGATAATTGCCCTCGATGAGCTTGGTGATGAGCAGCACGGAAAGCCCCCCCTCGCTTTTCAGCGCGAAGGAAGCCTGGTTTTCGCCGAACTTGATTTCCACTTCGCCCTTATCCTGAAGCAAGCGGTTGAGTTCGTTGATGGCCTTGGCGGGGACGATGAATTCGCCGGCGCTCTTCTCGGAAATGTCCACCTCTTCGTCCACCAGCGCGAGCCGGCGGCCGTCGGTGGCGACCAAAGTCATCTTGCCTTCCTTGAGGCTGACGAAGATGCCGTTGAGCACGTAACGGGATTCGTCCGAGGAAACGGCGAAGCTGGTTTTGCGAATCATCGCGCGGATGTTTTCCTGCGGCTGCACGACTTTTTTGTCGTCCTTGAAATTCGGCAGCGGGGGAAATTCATCCGCGCCCAAGCCGTGAATCTTGAAAAACGACGAGCCGCTGCGGATGCTGGCGACGTTCTTCTCGTCCACTTCGATGTCAATGTCGCCGGAAAGTTCGCGCACGATGCCAAAGAGTTTTTTCACCGGCAGCGTGATGGCGCCAGCCTTGGCCACCTTGCCCTCGACCTTGCACGCGACGGTCACGTCGAGGTCGGTGGCGGTGAATTCCACTTGGCCGCCCTCGGCGCGAATGAGGACGTTGGACAGAATGGGCAGCGTGGTGCGCGAGCTGACGACGTTCTGCACGGCCGACAAGCCGGCGATGATCTGATCTTTGGTGATCGTGAGGTTCATGCGGATATAATATTCTGTGTTCTTTTAAAAAATCTATTATTATTAAGGGTTGTGAACAAGCCCTAACAACTCGTCAACCCACCGTCCTGTCGGGCGAAATCTTATGTCCGGCGCGCCGACAAGTGCAAGCTATACTGTCGCGGATAATTAAAAAGCTAAAGTTGTTGGCACTACTCACAACTCATTCACAAACGGTTGGCGGGTTTTCCAGTGAGTTGTGCGCGCCGCACCACTTCCGGCAGAACCGAACAGACAAAATCAATTTCATCCGCCGCCGTCGCGCGACCCAGAGAGAAACGAACAAGCGAATTTGCCACGTCCTTTTTTCCAATTGCCACCACCACATGGCTCGGCTCCAACGAACCGGCAGCGCACGCCGAACCACTCGACGCACAAATTCCTTCCATATCCAATCCCGCCATCAGCGCAATGCCATCCGCGCCGCGCACGGTGAAACTCACGGTGTTGGCCAGCGAATTTTCGCGGGGCGAAACCAACTCGCAGCCGGGAATTTTTTCAACGGCTAAAATCAATTTATCCGCGTGCGGTTTCAATTTAAATTTGTCGAAAATCGGCGGCTTCACAAATTTTTCCAGCGCGGCGACGAGGCCGATGATGGCCGGCAAATTTTCCGTGCCGGCGCGGCGCTCATTTTCATGTCCGCCGCCGAAAAAAATCGGATAAGGATGCAGCGGCGATTTGATGTAAAGCAAGCCCGCGCCTTTCGGTCCGTGAAATTTGTGCGCGCAAACGGAAATCAAATCGGCATTGAACTGGCCGATATTTTCAAATGGCTCCTTGCCGAACCATTGCACCGCGTCGGTGTGAAAAATAATTCCGCGCTCGCGGCACAACACGCCGATTTCCGCGACAGGTTGCAGCGTGCCGATTTCATTATTCGCCGCCATGACAGAAGCAAAGACCGTATCGGGACGAACCGCTTTTTGAAAATCAGCCACCGAAACACGTCCAGCAGCGTTAACGGGCAGACGAGAGACGGCAAAACCCTCATTTTTTTCCAGATAATCGAAACATTGCAGCACCGCGTGATGTTCGATGGCCGAGGTGATGAGATGTTTTCCTTTGGATTTCAGCAATCGTGCCGTGCCGAAGATGGCGAGGTTGTTCGCTTCGGTTCCACCGCTCGTAAAAATAATTTCGCTCGGCTTCGCGCCGAGAAATTTTGCCGCGCGATCCCGCGCATCGTCCAGCAGTGCCCGCGCCTTGCGCCCGACGTGGTGCACGGAAGAAGGATTGCCCCAAATTTCGCCGAGGAAGGGCAGCATTGCGTCGCGCACCGCCGGGTCGAGCGGCGTGGTGGCGTTGTAATCGAGATAAATCGTGCGTGGCATCGGTTGCAATTTACGATTTACGATTTACGATTTACGAGCGATATGCAAAACAAGGTCATCGTAAATCGTAAATCGTAAATCGTAAATGAAAACGCAGGTAAAAATTTGCGGCATCACCAGCGTCGCCGACGGACTTGCGGCGGCGGAAGCCGGCGCGGACATGATCGGGCTGATGTTTTACGACGGCAGCCCACGCCACGTCACGCTGGCGACGGCCACGGAAATTTCCGGCGCGCTGCCGCCGTTCGTGTTGCGCGTCGGCGTGTTCGTGAATCCGACCGAGGCGCAGGTGATGGAAGCGATTGCCGCGTGCGGCCTGAGCCTGCTGCAATTTCACGGCGACGAGGATTCGGATTTCTGCACGCAGTTTGGTGTGATGAGCGTGAAGGCGATTCGCGTGCAAAGCGCGGAAAGCCTGCAAACACTGGAAATTTTTCACACCGAGGCGTTTCTGCTGGATGCTTATTCCAAAGCCGGCCTCGGCGGCACCGGCGAAAAATTCAATTGGGAGCTGGCGGTGGCAGCGCAGAAATTTGGCAAACCGATTATCCTCGCCGGCGGCCTGACGCCGGAAAATGTGGCGGACGCGGTGCGGCAAGTGCGGCCGTTTGCGGTGGATGTTTCCAGCGGTGTGGAATCTGCGCCGGGAAAAAAGGACGCGGCGAAAATTCAGGCGTTCATTAACGCGGTGAAATCCGCCGCCTGAATTTGTGCGGCGAATCAATGCGCCGGCGGCGCGTTGGTGGCAGCGGCGGCGGGAGTATTTGTGGCGGCGGCTTGCTGTTGTTTGGTGTTGATGGCCAGCGTCAGATTGGCTTGCAAGGCGGCGGAATCAGGCGCGAAACTCTGGGCCTGTTTGAAGATGGCGATGGCCTCGTCGAACTGACCGTTTTTCAGGAGGGCAACCCCGAGATTGTTGGCGGCGTCTGGATTGTTGGCGGCGCTGGCAAAGACATTTTTCAAGAGCGGAATGGCCTCGGAAAAGCGGTTTTTCTGTGCCAGCAACAAGCCCAGCGTGTTTTGATATTGCAAGTTTTCGGGGTTGATGGTGAGAGCCTTTTGCAGGTGCACAATGGCTGCGTCCGGGTTGCCCTTTTGATATTCCGCAATGCCCCAGCCAAATTGGGGACGGGAGTCGCCGGGGTCGGCGCGCGTTGCCGCTTGGTAATGCAGAATGGCCTGGTCCAACTGGCCGCGTTGATGATAAATGTCCGCCAAGCAGCGCTGGGCTTCAGGATAGTTCGGGTTGATCTGGGCCGCTTCCTGAAATTCAGCGAACGCTTGTTCGGGCTGGGTGGATTGCAGGATGATGCCGCGATTGCAATGCGCGATGTAATTATTTTCCGTGACGGCTTCGGCGCGTTTCCACACGGTGTCGCCATCCTGCCAGAAACCGATTTCATGGCGGGTCAGGACCACGCTGAGACAAAACAAAACGCCGCTCCCCAGCAAGGCAGCTTTTGTTTGATGCCGCCATTGTTTGGTGAGCGCGTGGAGTCCCCAGACCGCGATCAAGGCGACGCCCATTGTCGGCACATAAGTGTAACGATCCGCAATGGATTGGGAACAGAGCTGTTCCAAGCCAATGATGGGAACCGCCGTGCCCACAAACCAAAACCAGCCGACAAAGAAAAAGGAAAACCGCCGCCGGCCAAGCCACGCAAAGGCCGAGACCCCGGCGACCAGCAACGCCGCCAGCACCACATAAGTGCCCGGCCAGAACCGGGGATGCGGATAATAAATGCACAAATTCGTCGGCCAGAAAAATTTTCCCAGATACCGGGCGTAGGAAATCAGGGCATTTTCAATCCGGGCTTCGAGCGGCAGGAAGGACATCTCCGTCAGCATCCCGCCCATTTTTTGCGAAACGTGCGCGATCCAACTGACGAGCAACACGACGGAAAAAAACGGAATTTTTTCTAGGATCAAACGCCGGACATTAGTGATGCGCCAGCGATCCAAAGGCCAAAAATCCAACAGCAGCAACACGCAAGGAAAAGTCACCAGCATAGATTTGCTCATGATGCCCAAGACAAAAAACAGAAAGGTCAGGGCATAGAAAATTTTTGTCCGGCCCTTTTCCGAGCGGGTTTCCTCGACAAAACGCGCATAGGTCCACAACGCAAGCAGCCAGAACAGCGTGCTCAAAACATCCTTGCGCTCGGAAATCCACGCCACCGATTGCACGCGCAGCGGATGCAACGCAAAAATGCCCGCCACCAAAAGGCTGCGCCACAAGGCACCGGTCATGCGCTTGAGGACGAGCAACAGCAGCACCGCGCAGCCCGCATGAATCAGCACATTTGTCAGGTGATGACCCCACGGATTGGGGCCGGGCGGATTCCAAGGCGCTGTGCCATGCAATTGAAAATCCACCATGTGGGAAATCCAAGTGAGCGGATACCAGTTGGCAAAATCCGTGCTGAACAGCGCCCAGATCACGTTCGACCAAGTCAGGCCGGAGCAGACGTGGGCGTTCGTCAGCAAATATCCGAATTCATCATAAAACATGAACTGCCCGGTGAGCGCGGGCCAGAATGTCCACACCACCGCCGCGTAAAGCAGGACACAAAGCAGGAACAAGCCGCTCGGAGTGTAGAAAAAACCCGCCGCCGAAAACTGCGGGGACGCGTTCCGATTTTTGACCGAAGAGCTGGGAATTTTTTTTGCCATTTGGAAAAGCGGCCCGCAGCCAAGCCGCGAGCGTGCTTAAAAAGTGTCAACACCCGGCGAACCCTTGACAAGCAAAAAGCCTTGAAAAACTTGGCGGTCGAAAGAAAAGACGTGGCGAAAGTGTGGGCGTTCATTGCGGTGGTGCGGGCGGAGTGAACAACTTACTGTGGAAGTTTGCAGCCTATCAAGCTGTTAGGCCTTAGGCGGGAGAAAAGCATCTGAATAAATACGAAAACCGTTAATCTTCCAAACCTCTCCAATGCGCAAAAGCTGAATCTTGATGGTGGCCTTGCCGTTCTGAAACTCTGCTTCCGCCGTGTAATTGCCAACAGTGTAAGCTCCAGTGCCGCTGTAAACCGCGCCCTTGGGAGTGTCGAGATGCTTGAGCGCGCCCAACTTGCTGAACATTGCGAATAAACGTTCAACCTCGTCTTTGTTTTTGGCGTTCTTAAGAAATTCTGGAGTCGCAAGGCTATATAAATCCTGCTGGTTCCAATGCTCAACAATCTCTGGCACAGCATTCAGAAAGCAAATTCTAGCCTCTGCCTCGCGGTTTTGCTTGAGTGTGCCCGGAAAGAAATTCGCGGCGACGATGACGATGATAACTAAAATCACCGCGAAGACGACTCCAAGAATCGCGAACACTTTTTTCATAGCGTGCAGCCTAAAATAGAAAGCTGAGCCACCGCCGACGCGCGACGTGAACCGCGCCAACGGAACTCACCGTGCCGAGGACAGTTGCTTTCATGGATTCGAGATTGCGCCTGACGAAAAAAGTTGTCCAGCCTCATTTCGCAGAAAAATTTTTACCGCCGGCTTTTCTATTTCGTGTGGTTCGTGTATTTCGTGGTTCACAAAATATGAAACGCATCGCCGTCTATTGCGGCTCC
>Ga0007854_10000270_pt1 | contig 35270 bp, 26 predicted proteins | sample CryBogCBH12Aug08_FD_60382 | JGI IMG/M metagenome (GOLD analysis project Ga0007854, IMG submission 60382) | Freshwater microbial communities from Crystal Bog, Wisconsin, USA - CBH12Aug08 | ecosystem: Environmental > Aquatic > Freshwater > Lake | place: Crystal Bog, Wisconsin, USA | collected... | reverse complement strand
GTTCCGCTCAATGAAGCACCGGGGGTTGCAGAAAGTAGCGTGTTGCTCATAGCCTGCCCCAATCCGTTCCGACCATTAGGCAGAATTGAAGCACCGGGTGAAACCACGCCAAACGTACCGTTGCTATTTGGACTCCCTCTCATTGCGCCGAAGGCAGACCAGTTCACACCCGACTGCGAACTATCATTCAACTGCACATCCACAATTTTTGCTTCCAGAATCACCTGTCTTTCAATCGCAATCTGTGAAGCCTTGAGGTAAGCCACAACACTCCTCAGTTCATCCGGCATGGCGCGCACCACCACCACTCCGGACATCGGGTTGATTTTCACAACCCGATCCTTTTCGCCGCCAATGATGGCTTTGATAGACTCTTCCAGTTCGAACCAGAAGTTTTTACTGGTTGAACGGGTGACAATACTACTGCTCCGCTCGCGTGGACTGGATGATCCTGATGAGGACGAAGAAGCCGTTGATGTCGAAGCCTGCGAAGCAGCTACCGTATCTGAAGAGGTGACCGTTACAGAGGATTCGCCGACGCGCTCACCGGTTAAATAATTAACCTGGAAAATTCGGGTCTGCAAAGTCGCTGACTGAATATAAATTCGGGTGCCATCAATCTTGTACTCAAACCCGTACGACTCGCGAATGGCTTCCAGTGCATCAATCACCGTCACGTCTTTCAGATTGAGCGTAATCTCACCCTTCACATCCGGCGGCACAATCATGCTGTAGCGCGTACCCGACACGATAGCCGTAAATACCTGGCTTGCCGGTGTATTGTTCACGGCAAGATCAAAACGGGTTTCAGGCAACTTGTTCTCTATTTTCGGCATCGGGGCGGTGAGTGGGGGTAACAACGCATTGTTCACCACCTCCGCCTTGTTCGACTTGGCACGCTCAAGAGCAGCAGCATCCATTTCATGGCGTATTGATTCTGCTGCAGTATCATGACTGTGCGGCGATGCACAACCCGACAAACCGGCCGCCAACAAGAGCATCCATAATACTGGCCTCATTTCTCCCCTCCCCAATTCTTTTCAGGCTGCACAGTGTGGTTAATCATTTTTGCGGACCAATGTTTCTTTACAGTGTTTTTATTCTTCACCCTTTTCACCACATTTTTTGTGTCTGATAATTCTGCAGGTACACGCTTTCTGATCTCCACCCCGGGAAACAATGCCAACATTTTTCTGCCCTGTTTCCCTTGCAGCACAACACTGCCTTCATTCACTTCAACCAGCGTCTCATCATCCACGGGATCGCCCACTGTAAGCGTTTGACCGTTGATAATAGCAGCACGACGCTCCGGTGAAATAATGATGGACTGCAATTTAATGCTTTTGGGAAGTGCATTAGCCCGTACCTCGGACATAGGCAGCACGCTCAATTCCGCTGGTTGTCTGGTGGGGTCAATCAATACCTCCGCCGATACAGACAACGATGCCGCACCCAGCAAAGCTACGAAGCAACTCACTGTCAAGCGCTCAGTTAAATTTGCAGCCATGTCTTGTCCAAGCTCAAAGTATAAAGGGTTAATGTCAGCTCTACAGTCGGTTGCTGAACCGCTTTCATACTAGCCGCCCCCCAAAACATTTGCATCGGCAAATGCTCCAGATTAGTCAAGTATTGCATCAATTCGAGATAACTTCCGCGTACCGTGATTTTAACCGGGTGCATATAGACCTGCCCGTCAGCCTCTTCAGCCGAAACCACGTTGGCTGACTCAGGTCTCGCTGTAATCAGAAGAGTCACTGGCAGACTTTGCAAACTGACCAGCTCAAGCTGACCTTCTTTTCTGAGTACCTGTTGTAGCAAATCGGGCATTTTTTCCGGTGCAACCAGCCGATTGCGCAAATTTTGCAGATAATTGTCGCTCTCCTCTATTCTCTGTTTGGTCAGGTTGAGTTGCTTGTGCAAAGGCGAGTTTCCACTATTCTTTCTCGCTTGCATCAGCACTTCCATCAAAGCATCCGTTTCCCTGATCTTCTCCTGTTGCTGCACCATTTGGCTAGTCAGGTTTTTCTGTTTCGCCAGTAGCGGATCCAGGAAAAAAAGATTGGACAGTGCAACCAGGGCGACGACAATTGCCACAAAGACCATCCCGCGCTCACGCAATGACATGGCGTCTATCTTGTCATGCAATTTTTGCCAATAGTGACTCATTGAACCTTCCCGCGCACTTCGCTAACCTTGGCATCGCCCGCCTTATCGCTGCCTGCATCGACCGATTGCAGCGTAAACTCGACGTAATGAACCGCCTTGCCTGATCCGGACTTGGGTTGTTGCATTTGCAAGGCTGAAAATGATTTCCCGCGCATGATTTTTTCCTGGCTTAGTTTTTGCACATACGCCGGTAACAAATCAGGCGATAATACTCCGCCGCTCATAATCATCTGCGCACCATCCCCAGTGAGATCAAAGCCAGTCAGCCACAAGCCATTCACTGCCTGCCGTGCGAAAGCGCGCATGTATTCAGAATATCCCTGAGTATTGCCGATTGACCCGCTTTTCAAGGTATCAACCAAAGCCTGCTTTGCAGAAGCTCGAGCCTCCATTTGTTTTAATTCGTTTCCCAGTAACTGAGATTCCTGCTGCGGAGAATATTGCGCTTGAAACTCTGCCAGCCGGGTCTGAACTGCGATTAAATGCTGATCCGTTTCCCCGGATAGTTTCTCAAGCTGTGCAACCTGATGGGTAGCATAAAAAAAGAACAAACCAATTCCTGCCAAAATCAGCAATAAGGATTCGACCATCGTCACGGCAGAAAAATATTTCTTCTGCCGCTTAAAAGCCGAGTTGAACAGGTTGACTTGCCGAGTCACGACACGCCCTCCTCATCCCGTAAAGCCGCCCCGAGCGCGGGGAGAAAATGCGCAACATACTCGCTGTCGGCCAGATCAGGAGTCGCACTAATATCGAGCACTTCTGACAAATTTAATTGCGCTACAGGCAAATCCACACTGGAAGATAAGCGCTTCATCAGACCAAGGTATTCAGGAGAGGAAACCAGAAGCCGGCTTAAAGAAATATAATGGAACTGTCGTCCGAAATAATCCATTGAACGCTGCAATTCCAATTCAAAGCGATCCAGAAATTGTTCGCGCTGTCGTTCGTCGGCATCTTCCAACTGACCCAGCGTAATTTCAATACGGCGCGCCAAAATCAGTTCCCCATTGAAGGTAAAAGTCAACATGCCACCTAAGTCATTAAAAGCCAGAAGCGCCACTCCACGCCCTTCAGTTTCGAACAGGATAGCCACATTGCGCTGCGCCGCTTCCTGAATATCGATCACCTTGAGGTTCATTTTCGCCCTCTCAAACATTCCAATGCACTTCAACACCACAGCGTTCTGGGCAGCAATGACATATAAAGATTTCGGACGATCATTACCCGAATTGGGTGAGGGAATCGGCAATACATCCACCGTTGCAGCCTCAACCGGGTAACTCAATGCGTCCTTGATACTCCAGCGAACCGCTGACTTGAGCTCACTTTCAGGAACGTTGGGTGAATCGACCAATATGATCTGGTACTCCCCGAGCGCAAGCAAGGTGGTAAACTGAAAATTGCCAATATGCTCCTCCTTGCGGAATTTATCCAACAATTCAGTGGTAACATTGGGGGACGCATGGAAAGAGCAATGAAGGACTTTGGGCTTGCCCCCGGCACGTTGCACGTGAACAAAATAAACGCCCTTGTTACTGATTGAGACGGCAAACCAGCCTGCCTGCTGGCTAGCGGGTTTAAGAAAGCGTTTCAAAATTGAAATTTTCATAAGTATTGTGAAGGTAATTCAATAACCCATTGTTGTCAATGAATTTCAACAGGAATTCGAAGAAAAAATCAGGCGTTATTGCCAGGTAATTTACCCTGTATGTTTTACCGATGAAACACGCACAATTTGAATGACACCTCCGGTCATTGCTTCACGATTCAAACACGATCGGTTTGAAGGCAACATGTCTTGTGAATTCAATAATTTTCCTTCATGAAGATAAACTTTTTGTTGCCCTTGAACGCGCCGAAAGTAGCACGACCCATTGTTGCGGGCAAATAATTGGGGGCATTGCTTGTAATGTCCACACTGCCCTTTCCGGAGAAAGTGCCGCCGGGCTTGGATAGTGTAGCTGCCCATATCCCATTGATCGCAGTTCCGTTGAGCAAACTTACGCTGACTGTCCAAGTGTCACCAGATTTGCGGTGATAATTTCCAAGTACAATATTACTTAACAGCAGCACGCTGTTACTGTCAATGGTACTGGTATTAACGAAATCGCTGCCGTTCCAGTACTGCGCACTCAGACTAAATGGCAAGGCAAGCAACTCAGAACCGGTGGCATTGGTGATTTTCATGCGACCATAACCCGCTCCGGTGCGTGCAACCTTGGTATGGTCGGGGGTTGCAGATACCACATTAATGGTATCCAGATCATAGGTTGCCATGAGCGCGCCATCGCTATCTTGGGGCGCAACGCCGATATCCAGTGAAACATATGGGCCATCCGGGGTCGAACCGCGACTGATTGCAAGAGGTGCAATTATGCTTGCACTACCATTGACGAAGCTGCCACTTGCAGCCAATGAAGTATCCAGCCTTGAGGTCAAAGGGGTGCGCGTCGATGCATTATCCACTGCACCCAATCCAAGCGGATTACCTGTCGCCGAAGGATTCAGCTTGGCAAAATTACTTGCGGCTGTAGCCGAGTAGGTATAGTTTTGCGTCGTTGAACCGCCCAAAGCTTGCGCGGTTAGCGAAAATATTGCATTAAATTGCTCTCCCATATAGGAGTAGGCCCCGCAACCGGATGAAGCGCATGCAGCCAAATCGACCCGGTTGGCAATTGTCGCTCCTGTCACCAAAGCAAATTTGGCCAGATAAAACCGTCCGATATTGCCACTGGAAGTGCCAGCGACATTTCCCAATCCAGAATTAGTGGTATCCAAACCCAGATAATTTCCCGACAATAGAGTGGGGGTTAAAGTAATAATACCCACCTCGTTCCAGGAAAATGGGGTGCTTTTCGTTACACCGTCAGATAGCAAGGTAATGCCATCAGCAGTCGCAATTCCATTAATGAATGCGCCAAACGTACCGGATACAGCTGGGTTATTACCTCCAGACGGTGCAATCAGCGTAGAAGTCAATTTCACTCCTTCCGGAGAAGTTTCCTTGCCAAAGTTTGGGGTTGTAGCGCCACTGCTGGTGGTGGCAGTCACAGTGACACTGAATGACTCGCCTGCTTTGACAAACTTGGCGCCGGTTGCATCCGTAGCACCCGGATTCGCCAAGTAGGGCGAGGCGGTTTGTTTGATGCCGGACACAACGAATCTTCCCGGTTTGCTCACGAATGCATTCGAAGACCCTGCCAGAGTGGCAGAATTTACTGTCGTATTGACCCACATCCGCACTTGACCGGCATCACTGTAAATGAAGCTGAAAGGCGCGTTGCCGTTCGCATCGAACGTCATGCTCACAGCCGAGTACCCCGTCACATTTCCGCTGTTGTTGCGCGCAATAGTCGTCGCAGACCCACCGTTCACATTCATCAGATTGGTGGTGTAACAGGTTGCGGGATTGATGCACTCATAACCGAGATTCACCGATTGCGTTCCGGCCAACCCGGTCTGGCAAGCCATGGTCGTGGTGTTGGTTTGCACCGCCCGCAAATAATACGTGCCTGAAGAGGTGCCGGCTGTTTGGGTGGGTAGAGTCGCAACACTGCCTCCCGTGGAAGACGAAAAGATGAATCCGGACGTATTGAAAGTTGTGGAACAATTGCTTGCCACCGTGCAACTCACGCCATTCGGGCAACACTTGGTCGGATTGCTGACCGCAGCTTGTGCACTGGAAAGGGTGACAGAAACGGCTGTGCCATTAGCGGCAGCCGGGTAACTCAAGGTCGTTGTAGCTACCCCGGTTGAACCGAAAGTCACCGTGGTAGCACCCAGCGTTCCCCCATTGGTTGATAGAGTTGCAGTCTGACCGCTTGCCGCCTGATAGGTGTTGGCACATGGACTGCTGGTATCTGCACACGCAGTCAGCGTTGCCGTGGTCGGCAGGCAGGCAATGCTGGAAGCAGGCAGAGAAAGTTCGTAATGATCCAGTCCACCGATGGTGACTTGCGCCGTATTGCTTGCGCTTGCGTACATGGTATTGGTGGCAGAAATATATTGGGCGACAATATTGCTGGTGTAGGGTGTTGCACTGGCCTGAAGGCTGGAGCCGGCGGTGGCCGAATAGGTCAGAACGAAACTCGCGCCCGCTGCCAGTTGTTTTGCCGCACCAAAATTCCAGTAAATTTCCTGGCGGTTCGTTTGCACCGTATAGCCGGTAAATGTCGGTGGTATTGAAAGCGTCGGCGTCACCGAAACCAGCTGGTTAGCTGCTGCGGTCACCGTATCATTGAGGGTGAACGTCCCGGCTGTTCCATAATTAAATCGCAAAGCGGCATTGGACGTGCTTCCGGAATAAGGCAGTTCATCGTAAAGCTGAATTCCGCTCGCGGCTGCATTGCCGGTGTTCGTCACGGTAAGGGTATAAGTGACCGCACCGCCGACCTGAATGGTGGAAGGCGAGGCTGTTTTGGAGATTTGCAGATTGGCCTGGTTCTGCACCGAGATAGTCACGTTGGCAGTCACACCTGCAGTAAAGCTGGAGGCAGTAATCATGGCGCTGTCGGTAATATCGGTACCACTGCTGACGATAGCCGTGCAGCCGGTGCCCACTGCCGTGCACAGTTGCACGTCAAAGGTAATATAGCCGCTGGACGGAGAAGCTGCCAAAGTCGGGATGGTCGGAAAGGTCAGCACTTGCCCGGAAACAGTTGGAGTAACCGCGCTGCCGCTGTTTGAGGCCGATCCTGTGACGAAGGTGGTATTGGTCGGCAGAGTGTCGGTCAGAATCACGCTGGTTAGCGCCGACGCGCTGATATTACTGAAGTCCAGTCGATATTGAATTTTACTGCCCGGTGCGATCGTGCCATTGGTATACGTTATGCAAGAAGTTCCGGCATAAACGCAATTCAGTTTGACAGTAAGCGCCATCGGTGCAAGCACTGTCACCGGGGCGGAGCCGATGGTCTCGGAAATGTTGTTGGTTGCACCGGTTCCTCCCGGGCCGCCGGCGTAGGTCACATTGGCATCGTTCAGATAAGGTGTGGCACTGGCCGATACGTTACTGCCGACTTGGGCGGTGAAAGTGATGGTGAGTTTCCCGGCAGAGGGAATGGCGGTAGCAGTTGGCAAAGTGAAAGTGACTTGTTCGCGGTTGAGTCCGGTATAGGGCGATAACGTTGCCACCGATCCATGTGTTACGGTGGGAGTCACTGCTGTGACCACCCCGGCGGACGTGGTGATGGAGGCTGAGGTCAGCGATAAATAAGCAAAACGATTAGTCACGGTTGATCCGCCCGCGCTGGGCAGGTAATCGTTAACGACCACCGAGGTTGCGCTTCCGCCGCCATTGTTTGGGATGGTAATGGTATAACTCACCGTATTGCCCGGTGCCGTAGTGGAGGTGCCGATGCTTTTGCCGATCCACAAGTTGGCTTTTGTGGATGTCGTCGCAATGGCTTTTGAGGTGACCCCGGTTGTAAGCTGGGAACTAACTAGTTTGGCGTCGTTGATCAGTGCAGTTCCTTCCGCCGGAGCGGAAGCAAATAAAACGTCATATTGTACGGTTCCTCCGGCTCCCGAGGCGAGGCTGGAAATGGTCGGAAAGGTCAAGGTGGTAGTACCGGTCGGGGTGCCGATCGCACTTGTCGAGGAGGGGACAACACTCACTTGACTGGCTGAGCCTGACACATATGTTCCTCCGGAAGCCAGTGCATCGGTCAAAATCACATTGGTTTGCGCAGTGCTGCCGGTATTAAGGTACTCGACCTGATAACGCAATTTCAGATTGGCAGCCGAGGGAACCACCCCCGCATTCAACGCTACGGGAACACACGATGCACTACCGCTACACTGACCCACAAGGGTTTTCAACAAAGTCAGGGTGGAATTGGCTGTTGTTACAGCCGGACAAAAATATCTCCAGTGGGGGAAATCGCCGCCATACGTTGCACCGCTGCCCGCATCCCTGCTGGCATCTCCTCCGAACACCTCGGCGTTATTTATAATGCCGGATGCAGGCATGTTGGCCGTCAATACAAAGGAGATGCGCACAACAAACAGTTCACCTACTGTGACTTTGCCTGCTGCAAATCGAACTGCATTGGTGTTGATCGGCAAGGGATTAGTGGCAGAAAGAGTGTAACCAGCCAGCGTCGCGGTGCCTCCGACGCAACCACCATACCCTGATGTACCCAAGGCAGTTCCCTTCATTGAACCGGTGTAACTGATACGGTGCCAGGGGCCCACTGCTCCGGTGGAATCCACAGTCAGGTAGGCATCAGGACCGGCCACAGGAGATAAACCATAATTACTGTAGGTTACTGCTGACGAGGGACCCGCTGCGCATGTACCGGAGTTATTCATGGAAGGATTGGAAAACTTGGTTTCCATTGCAGTATCCCAGGCATTATGGGAGGTGCTGGGCAATGAAACCCCGTTACAACCATTGCTGGGCAAGGCATAACCGTTAGCAGAAGTCATAATGGTACTCAACGGGCTGGTATACATAGCCGTTCGAGAATCGGTGGAATAGAAAATACCCGTATCCGAATAAAGCGGCACTTGTGCTGGATAAACTTCAGCGGGAAGCGGAGGCGCGATTTTGGTGTACGATCCGTCTGAATTGAGTTGTACGAAAGCCGCGTCAATCACTTGCATGCCTGAAGGAACATAGTCGGTAATAAAACTTCCACCGCCGATGTAGCCGCCGTTATTGGTTGGAGTGAATTGAATATAATAGGAAACCTGGTCGCCTGCCAGCAATCCGGTACCCTGGCTCAGGCGGGTGGTGATCAGGTTGACGGTGGTCTGGTCGAAGTATTTTGTGGTTTCTATTTCACCCACATAATCGGCACGTGCCTGCTGAGTTAACTGCAAAGCAGTCAGGGCAATCAGCAGCAGACAGAAAATTTTCAGGATTTTTTTCTTCATGATTTTCTGCGTATCAAGTTTATTCCCTATTTTGCAAGTGTCACGCTCACCTGCCGCTCGACATAATCCGGCTGCCCGGCTATTCCTCGGATCGCGGTTGAAGTCAGGTTATATACATTTACATTGATTCCGGCAGCGACAGGGCCATCCGCATAAACGCCGGAGGTGCTAGTCACTGTTACGGTAAAACCATTCAAAGTTCCACCGAGCGTACCGGCTGGCAGGGTGCCCGAACCTGAGCCATTTGCTTGCAAGATCTGATAGGAGGCCCATTCTATACCGGCACGGGCGGCCTGATAAGCACGCGCGCCCATGACATCCATGGCAGAGCTTTGCTGCTGCGAGGAAAAAAGAGACATTATCACCGCACCCAATCCGGCCAATACGACCAGCAGAAAAATGGCTGTAACCAGACTGAGACCCCGTTGGAATTTTTGTATCGGTTTCATGGATGATCAAGGAATATTGCTTACGTGAATGGCGCTGTAAAGAGCCACGGATTCGTTCGAACCGGTGGTGGCATTCCACTCGGAAATACTCAAATTCAACGTGACCAGACCATAGCTTTGTGCAACGACCGAACCATCGTACTTGAAGTTGCAGGTCGCACCAATGTTGCCAGCCAGTATTGAATTGCTGGCTCCATTCAAGGGAATGGCTGTTATATCATTGGGTTGGGTTGCCTGAATCGCATATCCCCAGTACCTCGTAAGGGTAGTACCGGGTATACAAACATAAGTGACCGGCCCACTCACAATCTGGAACCGGTTGTAGGGAGAACCACCGGCAGGCAGAAAAGTGTTTGAAGCAAAGGTAATAACATCAGCGGTAGCATCGGTTGAGCCGTTACTGACCCCGGTGATCACCGGAGCACCGCCTTTGGTTGTGGCAACAGTGTTCCCTGTCGCGCAATACACACTGGGATTCAAATTGCTGCAATCGCTACTCGTATTGTTATATTGATTATATAAAACCAGGCGAGAGGTATTGAGGGTGAGGGTCTTGCCGTTCAAAAGCGTTGTGCTGGCAGTGTTTGCCCCACCACTTACCAAGTCTCCTGTTGTAGTCAAGGACGTGCAAGGGACGGCAGCGACCCCGGAAGTCTGATTCAGACAATCCGTCGGGTTGGTTGACGAATTGTAGCGTCCACCCGCGATCGTTTCCAAATATTCCAAATAACAGGTTTCAGTTCCATTGCAAGAACCGCTACCAGATACTGCTCCATAAATTCTCACACTATTGGGCAAGGCCGTACGTAAATCCCGCTCCAGCCGACGCAAGGTGGAGTCGGCTATATCCGTCATTTCCGCGCGACGGGTGCTGTCCATGTAACCCTGAATGGGAGCCTTGAGAAATACCGCCACCATTCCGCCGAGTATGCCGGTAATGACGATGACAATGATCATCTCGACCAAAGTAAATCCGGATTGTGATCGATGAATGGCCATGTTAAAAATCATTCGGCGCATAACGCGTTCGGTAGCCATCCAATACTACTTTGCTTCCGTCAGGAGCGGTGACGGTGACAGTGATCAGCAGCGATGCCGCAGCGGGCACAATGTCAAAAGCGGACTGCTGGACGACCACACCGGCTGAATAGCCACTTAGACCGGCAACCGCGTTATTGGTAATATCCTTGATACCCGCGCCTGAGACCATGGCAAAACCATTATAGTCACTCACGTTATCGAACCGTGGTGAGGCGTAGCGCCCTTCCGCCCCGCCAACGCTTGCGGCTGTTTCCGGCCCGAGCGGAAGTTTGCTCTCATCATTTGAACCGTTGGCACCCCCGGTACAATCACCCGCTGTCACGGCACTTGCGGCATTGGGGTCGTCCGGGTCGCAAATAGTGAGTGGCATGAGTTCAACTTCTTCAAGCAGGGATTCCGCGATAGCCAATGCCTGTTTGCGAAGCAGGGTATCGGAGCTGTGTCCGGTAGTCAGGCTAAGCACTTTCATGATTCCGGCTATTGACACACTGACAATGACGATAAACACAATGAGTTCAATCAGGGTGGTGCCCTGCTCCCTTCGACTCTCGTCAACTACCATCGCTTGATCATTTCCCGTCGCTCGAATCGGTGTACTTGCTTCTTCAGTTTCGCATACACTGACTGAATTTCGAAGCCACATTCTTGATTCAGGATCAGTGAACATAGCCTGTTTCCGCTTCAACAGTGATCACCGTTGCGCCAGATACCTGAATACTGGTGGTAGCACTGGGCCTGCCTAATGCATCAAAGCTGAACGACGCGGGTGTGGTGCTGAATGAGGCGTTGCCGTTGGATACCGAAGCATTGCCAGTCGGCCCGGTCAGTGCGCTCCCCGGGCAGCTGGCGGTGAGATGGGATGCACTCGGATCGACCGGATCATAAGTCAGAGTCACACTGGCCGGATTGCTAGCGAACACCACACAGACAAACCGATGCTGGGCAATCGCTGTCTTTTGCCCATAGCGTAAAGTTGAAATAACCGAATCGTGGAAACCTCTGGAGTCAAACACACTACGGGTAAAAAAACGCGGAGCGGCAACTGCGCCCAGTATGCCAATGATGATCATCACGGTGATCAATTCGATAAGTGTAAAACCGCCATGCCTGCTTTGGCATACACCAGCCGCCATTTCATGATGCGCCATACTGTTCATGCAATGTATATTGTTAGCTCGTTGAACAGGTTGAAATGTTAACGCTTGCCGTTTTACCGAAGTTGAGTTCATGCCTGAAAAACAGGGGAGCATTCGCCCCCCTGTTTATTACAGTGATATAACAAGCAACTGCAGGTGCTGGACAGACACACTAAGTGCCTACGCTGTTATTATTCCTCCCAAATTAGCAACCACCATTATTTGAAGATGCAGTTGTTATGACTGGTGGTGTAGTTGTAGAAGTCGCAGCAGTATAGGTAATTTGGCAGGTTGCTTGCGTGGAAGCACCTTGCACCCAAATTGTTGCAGTAGTTGCTGCAACAGACGAACCATAACCGGACGCACTGAGTCCCGCCAGGAATGGAATATCTGCCGCCGCCGGATAATTGTTTACAAAATTATAAGTTGTCCCTTCAATGACTGCCGAGGTGGAATTGGAGGCTAAAGCTGCCGCATGAGCCATGTTGGCCGCAGAACGAATTGAACCTTCCGCTGCTGCTAGAGAAGCCTGGCGGGCGTTACCACCAAGATTAACAAACTTAGGCAGCGCCGTTGCGGCCAGAATACCCAGAATAACGATCACCACGATTAATTCAATCAGGGTAAAACCTTGTTGTTGTTTCATATCAAACACTCTCCTAAAAAATTTTTCTTGTTAAAGTTAATTCTGCGTCCACCTATCTAACACTTTCAACAAACCCACGATATTGCGATTCAATCCAGAATTTAGTCGCAGTTTAACAAAATCCATATATTCTGCAAGGGCTTCGCAATACTTTTTAATCAATTTTCCCAATGATAGGGTTCTACGGTTTCAAATGATACCGTGTGCATATTGCCCTTGAGCAAAGGGATTGACGATCCACTCTGCCCTAAACTGACCCGATAGCGTATCCATTTCTTCGTTTCCCCGGAAAAGGCAAGGTGGCTGGTATGCTCGGGAAAGTAGATCAATTCATGTTCTTTCAAATCGTATACCCAGCTTCCGCGAGTAACTGTCTCAGCTGACGGATCATAAAATTCTCCTACATAATTGCGGGGTTTTTCTGCCAGCCAATTAACGGGATTGACCTTCCCCAGCGCAACCATTCCCGATTCGTCCTCCTTTATCCGCAAGCGCCCTTGCTGCATAGACAAAGCATCCTGCACAGCCACAACCACTCCTATCATGGCTGCCCGCTCAGCTTGCTCTTGATAAAACGTGACACGGTTGAGAAAAGTCATCATTAACACCGCCATGATGCAAACAAAGATGGCCAGTTCGAGCAGGGTAAATCCTCTGCTTTTCATTTATGCATCGCAGCGCTACCCAAATCCCACATTGGCAGAAAGATACCCAATGCCAGAATCAGAACGAGGATACCCAGCGAAACAATCATGATCGGCTCGATCTGTGCACTCAAGGTTTTTACGTCATATTCCACTTCTCGTTCGTACATGCCAGCCACCTCGAACATGAGACCGTCCATGTCTCCGGTTTCTTCACCCACTGCGATCATCTGCAACACGGTTGAATTGAACACCCCGGCTGCCACTGCGGTACGCAAAATGCTGTCGCCCCGCTCGACGCTGTCACGCATCTGCTCAACACAGGTACGCATGTATTCGTTGTCTACCACCATGCTCACCACTGACAAGCCCTGAACAATAGGGATACCGCTTTTGAATGCCAAGGCAAGACTGCGGGCAAAACGCGCCAGTGTTCCCTTGAAAATTATTTTGCCTGCAATTGGAATTTTGAGCTTGAGTTTGTCCCACTTATATTTTCCAATATTCGTATTAACGTAGGAACGAAATCCCGCCACAGCACCGATCAGCAAGGCCAGTTGAACAGGCCAGTAATGCACCATGAAATTGGAAAAACCAATCAGCATCCTTGTTACCAAAGGCAACTCTGTATGAAAACTCTCGAATACTTTGATGAACGAAGGAATCACAAACACGTTTACGATGACAATAGCTGCTGTCATGGCTATCACCACAAAAATGGGATAGCGAACCGCACCGCGTATGGATTCGTTCATCTGCTTCTCAAATTCGAGATGGAGATATAAGCGCATAAAGGTTTCGTCCAGCGTACCGGTCATTTCTCCGACTTGCACCATGCTGACGTAAAACATCGTAAACACTTTGGGATGGCGGCGCAGCGCGGCACTCAGTTCACGCCCGCTGTCGAGGCTTTCTCGCAGATCCTGCAACACATCTGAAAAAGCCTGATTCTGGGAAGATTCCTGCAATCCTCCCAGCGCGCGCATGATCGGAACACCCGATTTGAGTAACGTGTGCATCTGGCGACTAAACAGCATGATGTCCACCAGCGCTACTTCTTTTCTGTTCAAGTTCCGCCACAGCTTGGCCCACTTTCTGGCCGCCGACCCGACTACAGCAGAAGCTTTAATTTCGGTAGGGGTAATTCCACTACTGAACAATTGGTTGGCGATGTCGTCCGAATCGACACCTTCCATTGCGCCCTGCATCAGCTCACCTTGGGCATTTCTGCCCTTGTAGGAAAATACCGGCATTAGTCTTCTACCTGATTACTGATTCGCATTAATTCAGCAATGGTGGTGTTTCCCCGCTTGACATGATCAAGAGCGTGATCAGCCAGCGATCTCCCTTTCATCGATTCCTGTGCCGCTTGCATAAAGTGCAGATTGTCTTGATGGGAAGCGGAGTCGGCAAGAGCCTGGGTCATTTCCAGCATTTCATAGACCCCCATTCGCCCGTGGTAACCGGTACCATTGCAACGCATGCAGCCGCGCCCATGCTGGATGGCTCCCCAATGATCCCTATGAACCCCTTCGTATTCCAGCCACTCCACTTCTTGCGGGGTTGGCAGGTGGGGTTCCTTGCAAGAGTCACAAATGCGCCTCAACAAGCGTTGAGCCAGCACGACCTGAACCGAAGAAGACACCATAAATTTCGGGGTGCCCATATCCACCAGACGGAACAAGGTTCCTGCCGCATCGCGAGTGTGCAGCGTGGAAAATACCAAGTGCCCGGTCATTGCGGCGCGCAAACCAATTTGAGCGGTTTCCGCATCGCGCATTTCCCCAACCAGAATAATGTCCGGATCAAGGCGCAACACGGATCGCAACACTCGCGAGAAACTCAAGTCTATTTTTTCGTTCACCTGGACTTGATTTATCCCCGGCAGACGATATTCCACCGGATCTTCCACGGTGATGATTTTCTGGTCCATGGTGTTAATTTCGGAAAGCGCGGAATACAAAGTCGTGGTCTTGCCGCTTCCTGTTGGGCCGGTTACCAAGACCAGGCCGCTACTCCGCCGGATAATTTCCCGGAAGCGTTTGAGCATCTCCGGAGGCATTCCCAGTTTATCCAGACCGATCATGCCACCATCTTGCCGCAACAGCCGCATGACGACCGACTCACCATATTGGGTCGGGCAGCTCGCAATACGCAAATCAACCCGCTGCTCATTGACACGCACACTGAAACGACCGTCCTGCGGCAGTCGTTTTTCTGAAATATCCAGCCCGGACATGAGCTTCAAGCGCAACACCAAGGCTGGGGCAATTTTGTTATCAGCCTCGGTTTGCAAGTGCAGGGAGCCGTCTATTCGAAAGCGAATTTGCAGGCGTCTTTCCTGGGGTTCGATGTGGATGTCAGAAGCACGCACCTTGATTGCCTCGTCGAACATGCTTTGCAGCAGCTTGACCACCGGCGCGTCTTCGATTCCCAGACTGCTGCCAAGCGCACCAAAATCAATTGCGGTATCGCCCAGGTCCTCGGAAAGTTCTCGGGCAAGTCCGGAAAGCTCCTCGGTTCGACTGTAAACGCGATCCACCATTTCCAGCAACTGACCTTCTGTCACCACCGCCAGTTCGATGCTGCGCCCGACTATTCGGGAGAGTTCATCAAAAGCGAACAGGTCAGTCGGGTCAGCCATGCCAATCAATAGAGACCCGTTGCGCTCCTCGAGTGCCAATGCACGGAAACGCCGCGCGTGGGTTTCCGACAACTTTTTGATAATTTCCGGGTTGGAGTTATAAAACTTAAGATTGATGAAGGGAATATTAAGCTGCTTCGCCAACGCTTCAGAAATTTGATCTTCTGTGACATAAGCATTGTCTATCATTACTTTGCCAAGCTTCTTGCCACTACGCTTTTGCTCGCCGAGAACGAATATGAGCTGCTCTTGAGTAATCAGCTTCTGTTGCACCAGCAAGTCGCCTAGACGGATCTTCTCCGGACGCGCCATAATATTTTCCCTGAATTGGTTATTGCAACCACGTTAAATCAAGCCAGCATTTTGGCAACTTCATATGAAAAGCATCCTTGGCAGGAACAATTCCAGAAGACAAAAAACAGCTTGGAATTTATATACGGCTTAATGATCACTTGCAAACCAAGATCAACCAACCCACTCAACCCCCTTGTCATCATTGGGTTTGGCCGGTCGGAGTGTAGTAGGCGTAAGGACAATTTTTTCTCCTGGGCGGAGACCGTAATTTTCACGCAAAAGGCGCTCAATCAATTGAGCATGATCCAAATCGGGTACAAGCGCCAAGGTCTGGCTGTCTTTCTCGGTACGCAGACTGATGCGGTAGAACTGTGTTTGCAGCCTTTTAAAAGTACGGCCCATAAAACTCTCCTTCGCTATATTGTGCAGACAGCGAGTTGTCTTTAATTTTCTTTATGGTTGATTCTTCCACATGAGATTAATGGCACATCCCGGAATTATGAATCTTGCTGATTAATGAACTAAACTTTCAGCAGGGTAAATGCCAATTCTATTATTGTCAAGGAATTACCTTGCTCAATACTCATATCTTAAAGAGCGAATTTTAGTCACTAAAAATAATTCCCAATCCAGGATTCATTCTTTAAAAGAGCCCTCGTTTTTCTTGATGATTGGTGATCGAGTCTGTCCTCTCATCATCACAGAAAGATTCCACATTATGGCTATGCTATTTCATTCTCCATTTCTTTTCCAATCCGTAAAACATCCTTCAGCAGAGCCTCTGCATGGCTTTGATGAGTTCGAGCTCCGATGAAACAGGGCCGCAAGGCCAGTTGCCCTCTTATCTGGGTAGTGCTCGGAAGATTTTCATTTTCCCGGATCAAACGGCGATGGAGTCGCTGGTTGAACTGATTCAGATCGATAATATTGGGCGCGACATAACGAAAGCAGCAAATTGACAAGGTGGGTTCATTCAACAATTCCAGATTGGGATGTTCCCGCGCCACTCTGGCGATATGAATTGCCATATCGCGGTGACGGCGAATACGTTGAGTCATACCCTCTACCCCAATTTCCCGTATGAGTGCCCAGACAACCACACCTCGACAGGGCGCGCTCAATTCAACGCCAAAATCATAATAGGGTATGCCAAAATCATCCTGTGAATGTGCAATGGCGCCGGGGGAATTGGCCACTTGCTCCATGGAACCTTCCAAATAGTCTGCCGGCTCTTGTGTGAATGCGCGATAAAGCAACTGGCGGTCGCGCACAAAAGTTGCAGCAACTCCAACCGAAGCACCCAACCATTTATGCGGGTCAACGATGACAGAGTCGGCCAAGTTCAGCCCCTGGTAAAAATGGCTGATTCTCTCATCCAAAATTCCCGGTAACCCATAGGCTCCATCAACATGGAACCAGAGGTCATTTTCTTTGGCAACTTCGCCAATGAGCTGCAACGGGTCTATCGCACCGGTATTGGTGGTGCCTGCATTGGCCACTATGGCGATTGGCATTGCACCCGATTGTTTGTCCGCAGCGATCGTTCGCTGCAATTCATCCACCCGCATCCTGCCCCGGTTGTCACATGCGATTTGCCGGACTGAACGCCTCCCGATTCCCAGTACGCCTGCAGCACGTTGAATGGTGTGATGAGCCTCTTCGCTGGCATAAAGACATACTGGCCGATCCATGCCATTAGCTGCCACATCTCGACCGATTTTTTCAAAAGCAAATTGTCTTGCAGCGCCCAAGGCCAGCAAATTGGCCACGGATCCCCCGCTACTGTAGATCCCCTGCATGTGAGGAATACCACACATTGAAGCCAGCCATTGCAGCGAGAGTTCCTCCAAAAAATTAAATGCGTTGAGATTATATCGCTGTGGCGCGGCAATATTCGCCGCAGTTGCCGCCAGTGTGGCGACAGTTGTCGCTCCGGTGGTGATAAAAGAACTAAATCCCGGCTTGGTTACTGCCGAGCCATTCGGAATAATTTGTTTGACCAGTTCTTCAGTTACCTGCCCGATGCCGACACCTTGTTGGGGCAAGGCAATGTCGAGGTTGGCACGCCATTGGCAATCCGGATGCAACGCATCTTTGTGCTCGAACTTTAAATACTGATCGAGCCCGGCACCGATTTGTGAAAGCAGCGTTTGTATATTGCCCGTCTCTGCACACTCTTTTTGCATATTGATCCTATCGCAAGCTATTTTGTTTGATCCAAATTCGGACTTTTAATAAATCAGGAGTCACTGGAAAGTATTCTCCAGCATATCAAAAATATCCCAAAATCAGTCGTTATTTCAGTGCTGGTTTAAACATAAAAACCAAGAACAAAAAAATAACAAAAACCTCTTGACGTGTGCAATATTTACACATAATATTCTCATGAACTGCCCTTAGTTGATATTTCTTACATGCAGTTTGAGCGGATAATTTGCAGCATGAACAAAAAAATTTATTATACAATAATTACATAATTTCAATTAGTTATAATTATATTACAGGTGCAGGATTTTGCAGAATGAAACATTTATCCCATCCACAAGGAGCACAATAATGAGCGACAAGCAGACACAATACCCAATCGAATTAATAAACAATCACAGTACTTCATTGAAAACTCAGTCGAAGTTCACTTTGGCAAAACTTAAGTCGTATTTTGCCGGAATCTTGATGTTCTGTGGATTGGCTCTTGTACTTGCTGCTTGCGGAGGTGGCGGAGGAATAGGAAGTGCCCTCAGCTCTGGCGTTTCTTCCCTTCAGGCTGCCTTTTCCGGATCGGCTGTGGATGCACCGATCGCTAATGCTCAAATCACTTTTACTGCCGGAGCACCACTTAACGACACAGGTTCAACTACAATCGGTACCTTTATCGCCAGTGCCAGTGGTGTGTTTACTTCAACCGTCACGTTACCCGGTGCAGATGCACCGATATTTGCCAATGCGGTTGACCCTAATAATTCGACCGTCGTCTTGAGCAGTTACCTGGGACAATCCACAGCATTGTCGGCAGCAGCAGCCTCGGGAGTGTTAACCAGCTCCAATCTTCCTGATTTGGATATTACCCCGGTAACGACAGCTGCCCTGGCTGTGTATGCACAGGTCAATGCGGTTAGTGGAGTGATCAGCTACGCCAATTTGAGTCCATCCAGTTACTCTTCAAACTTGCAACAATATAATGGAGACATTCTGGCCATTGCAGCAGCAATCAAGGCGGTGGGTGATAATCTGTGTGCTCCGTCCACCACATTTTCCACGACAACCAATCTTGCTGCGTCCATCGCGGCAGCATCCAATCTGACCAGTGGAAATTCAACCACCTTGGCAACCGCTGCAACAATTTTGGGAGGCAACTGCGCAACTGTTCTGGCTACACTTCCCCAACAGATTTCATCTGATCCAAAATTCAGCCCGGGCCTGTACCTGGGTGATGTGATAGATCAAGGTGTGTCAGGTGTGGTATCAAGCGTATCCGGCGGAACGTACACCCTGGAAGGAGTCATTGATGAAAGCGGCTGGAACAATTCTGCCAGTGCCGTTTCTGCCGTTCCTGCCAGCGTGTTTAACGACACAACCGTAACCGTTGACTCCATTGGAAACATTACTTCCGTCGACACAAAAGTCAGTGGCACACTGGTAGGCAATCTTATCAAACTGACGGTTATTAACGGCTCGCAGACGTACAATTTAAGAGGCAAGCTTGGTGTGATTCAATCGACTCTGGTTTCCGGCGGCACCGCTTATTCTGTTCAAGGGGGTGGAACCAATACCTCAACTAATGTGCTGACTCACTTTACCGCTGCGCTTGTACCGGCTAGTGTTTCGCCAATATGGAATGGGAATACAGCCCCTGCCAGTACAGTTTGCACAGCCGGTGCTTTCCCGATTCAACTCAATTCCTATGGTTTGATAATCGGCGGAGGCAGCGTTCTTGAGTGTGTTGTTCCCGGCACAACAGGATGGAGCATGACTGGTTCATCCACGCCCGTATCATTTATGCGTGAAAGCCAGTCAGCCACTCCACCCAGCCTTCAAGCATCCACCTGGAGTGAGCTATCGTCTACTCCATTCATCCTGAGTGCTTTAAATGCAAGCTTTACCAGCAATGGAAGTACCGCGACAGGAACCCTGTATTACGTTATGGGAACAACCTCGGTTGTGTTTGCAAGCGACCTTGGAAACAGTCTTTTCAATATGAAGTGGAATGCTTTAACACACATTACCGAAACAAATGAAAATGCCGTCTCGGGTATTCAAGGGAACAGCGGTAATGCCCCTGCATCCGGTATACCCGAAAATTCGGGGAACAATGGCAACTCAAGGCATAATTTTTTCCATTGATTGTTTGACCATATTTGACTATCAGACAAGGCTCGCTTGAAGTGGTGTTATTTGAATAATTCACCCCAAAGATCGGGTAACTTAAATTTCGGCGAGCCTGCCTGATGTTAAATGAGTGTATATTTAAATTGATTTGGAGTTCCAAAATGAAAAAAGAGTTTATGAGTTTTTGTAGTCACCTACTGATACTTACTATACTAAGTCTGAGTCTGTGGACTCCCACTGCTCAAGCAAGCATGGTCAGCAACGAACAATTAAATTCCAGCCATGCGGCACAACAAAGACGCGCGCATTTGCTCCAGATTTTTGATCGGCAGGATGTTCGCCAGCAGCTACAGGCCAAAGGAGTGGATATGGAAGTGGCCCGTTCAAGAGTGGATGCGCTCACAGATGATGAAGTCGCCACGCTCAATAGCAAACTGGATAATCTTCCCGCAGGAGGGGATATCGTTGGTACGGCGGTATTTTTATTTTTGGTTCTGCTGGTAACCGATATTCTTGGATTCACCAAGATTTTTTCGTTTACGCGACCTATCCATCATTATTAATTTCCTCAGGAGTTAACAGAAAAGCCTGCAGCTGCGGGCTTTTTTTATTACTTACCATTTCTATGCCAATCAAAACAATATCAAATGAAAATCTGTGCTATTCGGTGCTTTAATATTTAAAAAAATAAGTAGACTAAGCTATCTCAACAAACTTTGGGGACACGGAGATGACTTCCAATGGATATTTGGCTACCAAAAGTTACGATCTGACTTTGCGCCTGCAAGGCCTATTTCAGGAATATGTTAACCTGAATACCCAAATCCACAATATCAGAGTCAACAAAAATGCCATGAGTGAAGAATGTATTGAACTGAGTTTAAAACTAAAAGTGGTCGTTCAAGAGATCGGTTTGATTGTGAAGCAAATACGAAACAGTTTCCTCTATCGAAGTATCACCTGAAAAATATTTTCATTCATACGACTGATTCCCCTCCTTTGGAACCTGGGATTTTGGGCCAGCACATCATGTTGTGACAGCAAGCGAATATCTGCATAATTTCCGTAAAGCGTTTCGACTTCTGCTACCGACACCGCAAACGGCGGACCCGACATTTCGTGCTGCGGATAGTCCATTGTAATGAGTAAAATTTGTGTTTTGGGAGCCAAGATACCGGCAAGATGCCGAACGTAATTCCCGCGCATTTCCGGTGGAAGCGCGATCAGTGAAGCGCGGTCATAAACCAGATTAACTCCGTCCAGCTCAATTTTTTCCAAATCGAAGAAATCACCGCACCAGATAGTGATGCGATCGGTTTCGTATTGGTCAAATGCTTCGCCTCTGACTATGTTCGGTGCTTGAACAAATTCTTCGAAAAAGGCTTCCACGGCAATTTGGCTCAATTCCACCCCGATAATAGAATGCCCCTGCTTGTGCAGCCAAACCATATCCTGACTTTTGCCGCAAAGTGGGACGAATACCTTACTTTCATACGGTGGGTTAAGGTTTTTCCAATGACTGACCAAATAAGGATTGATCTCATTCTGATGAAAACCGGTTTCTCCAAGTTCCCACCGTTCAATCCAAAAATCATGTTCCATATATTCCCATCCGGTAAAGTCAATTTATTCAAGTGTATTCAAAGGGAAAAAACTTTGAATGGTTAGCGGTTGTGGCGGTGGTAAAATCGCTCCGGAAATTACCGTCCCGTTACTATGTCCCAACCTTCATTTATTCACCTTCGAGTTCACAGCGAATATTCTATCGCAGATGGGATTGTGCGAATTCCGGAAGCGGTGACAGCGGCCAGACGCGACACCATGCCTGCTCTGGCGCTGACCGATCTCAACAATGTGTTTGGCCTGATCAAATTTTATCAGGAGGCACGCAAAAATGGTATTAAACCGATCATAGGCTGCGATGTATTTATCAGCAATCCCGCCGAACGGGATCAACCGTTCCGCCTGCTGTTGCTGTGTCAATCCAATGCGGGTTATCTGCGACTTTGCGATCTGCTTACCCGTGCCTATCTGGAAAATCAGTATCGGGGCCGACCGGAACTTAACCGGGAATGGCTACGCGAGGGAGCAGATGGGCTAATTGCCTTGTCTGGCGCACATTTTGGCGAGGTCGGCACAACCCTGCTAAACGGTAACTTAGCAACAGCCCGGCAGTTGGCGCAAGAATATGCCGGCCTGTTTCCGGGCCGCTATTATTTAGAAGTGCAGCGTAATGGCTTTTCCCGGGAAGAAGCTCACTTACGGGACACATTGAAACTCGCTGCAGAGCTTGGTCTGCCCGTCGTGGCAACGCATCCCGTACAGTTTCTCAGCATTGATGACTTCAAGGCACACGAAGCCCGTGTGTGCATCGCGGAAGGTTATGTGCTCAACGATAAACGCAGGGTACGCCATTTTACCGCTCAACAATATTTCAAAACCCAGGCCGAAATGTCGGCATTGTTTGCAGACTTTCCGGAAGCATTACAGAACACCATTGAAATCGCCAAGCGTTGCAATCTGACTTTGAAGCTGGGAAAGCCGCATTTACCTGACTTCCCCACTCCCAATGGCGAATCTCTGGACGATTTTCTGCGCCTGGAATCCGAACGAGGTTTGCAAGAACGCATGGTGCAGTTATTTCCGGACGAAACTGAACGTGCGGCGAAGATGCAGGAATATACCGAGCGTCTGGCGTTTGAAATCAAAACCATCCAGAACATGAAGTTTCCCGGCTACTTCTTGATCGTGGCTGAATTCATTCGCTGGGCCAAGGGTTACCGCTCTGAAGAATTCCCCAACGGTGTGCCCGTCGGACCGGGTCGCGGCTCCGGAGCGGGTTCGCTGGTAGCTTACAGCCTCGGCATTACCGACCTTGATCCATTGCGCTATGCGCTGCTGTTCGAGCGATTCCTCAATCCTGAACGCGTTTCCATGCCTGACTTCGACGTAGATTTCTGCCAGGACGGACGCGAACTGGTCATTGGACATGTGCGCGAAAAATACGGCGCGCAAAGCGTGTCGCAGATCGCCACGTTCGGAACCATGGCCTCCAAGGCGGTCATCCGTGATGTCGGACGCGTGCTCGATTTTCCGTATGGATTGTGCGACCGGCTTTCCAAGCTGGTTCCCCTCGAAGGTGTCAAACCGGTCTCGCTGAAAAAAGCACGCGAAATGGAACCGGAATTCAACGCGATTATCAGCAACGAAGAAGGCGTGGAGGAATTGCTGGAACTGGGCGGGAGACTGGAGGACCTCACCCGCAACGTCGGCATGCACGCCGGTGGTGTACTGATTGCACCCGGCAAGCTCACCGATTTCTGCCCGCTTTATTGCGCCGAAGGGAGCGACAGCACCGTCAGCCAACTGGACAAGGATGACGTTGAAAAAATTGGTCTGGTGAAGTTCGACTTTCTGGGTTTGCGCACGCTCACCATTATCGATTGGGCAGTCAGATATGTCAGATGTCTCGGGGATGAGAATTCCAAATTCAACATAGAGACGATTCCTCTGGATGACCGCGCGACTTATGGCCTGCTCAAAGCCTCGAACACTACGGCGGTTTTCCAGCTCGAATCTCGCGGCATGAAAGAATTGATCAAGCGCCTGCAACCGGATACCTTTGAAGATATTGTGGCGCTGGTCGCGCTGTATCGACCGGGGCCTCTGGAATCAGGCATGGTGGAAGACTTCATCAACCGTAAACATGGACGTGCCAAAGCGGATTATTTCCACCCCGATCTCGAAGTCTCGCTGACACCGACTTATGGCGTGATTGTGTATCAGGAACAAGTCATGCAAATCGCCCAGATTATTGGTGGTTATTCGCTGGGCGCAGCTGACTTGTTACGCCGCGCCATGGGCAAGAAAAATGCCGACGAGATGGCTCAGCAACGCAGCATTTTTGTCGAGGGGGCCATCAAGCGGGAGGTAGATGAAAAACTCGCCACGTTGCTGTTCGACCTGATGGAAAAATTTGCCGGTTACGGTTTCAACAAATCGCACTCTGCTGCCTACGCGCTGGTGTCCTATCAGACCGCGTATCTGAAAACACATTACCCGGCAGCATTCATGGCGGCCACCCTGTCTTCCGACATGGACAATACGGATAAGGTGCACATCGCTTATCTCGATTCACAGTTGCAGAATGTGCGTGTCCTGCCTCCGGACGTTAATACTTCAGGCTACCGTTTCGCACCCACAGACGAAAAGACCATGGCCTACGGCTTGGGTGCAATCAAGGGTACCGGCGAAGCGGCCATTGTCAATATTGTGAAAGTGCGCCAGGAAAGGCCCTTTCGCGACTTGTTTGACTTCTGTCGCCGCGTGGATAAGCGCGTGGTCAACCGCCGGGCCATAGAAGCACTCATCCGCGGTGGGGCATTCGATTCCATCTCGGATCATCGTCACCAGCTCATGGCCTCTCTGGACGCGGCACTGGGCAGTGCCGAGCAACAGGCACGTGCGGTCAACCAGAATAGCCTGTTCGGTGACGATGAAAGCGTGTCTATGCCGGTGATGTTAGCCAGCGTGTCGCGCTGGTCGCTACGCGAGCAGTTGCAGAATGAGAAACTGGCTCTCGGTTTTTATCTGAGCGGACATCCTTACCAGGAATACGAGGCAGAGTTGTCCGGTTTCATCAAGCTGAAACTCACTGATGTCACGCCACAGTTAGTCGGGCAAACCGGCAGCAGCAACAATGGTAACGGTAAACGAAATCATGGCGTGCAAGTGGTGCTTGCCGGAATTGTATCCGGCGTACGAATTCAACAAACCCGTCGCGGACGCATGGCGATCGTGACGCTTGATGACGGCAGCGCTCAGGTTGAAATGACCGTATTTAACGAAGAATACGAACGCAGCCGGCCATGGGTACGCGAGGATGAAATGCTCGTGGTGCGCGGCAAGGCCAGCCTGGATGAATACTCCGGCAACATGCGCGTCACTGCCGAGGAATTATTTGACATTGCTTCGGCACGTTCGACTTTTGCCAATCGGCTGGAACTGGGAATTACACCGGACAATCGCGTCAGCGTATCGAGACTGAAAGAACTGTTGACCCCTTACCGGGATGGCAAATGTCCGGTGGTGATCAGTTACCGGAATCTCGTAGCCGATGCCCAATTAAAACTGGGCGAAGAGTGGCGCGTTACACTGCACAACGATTTGCTTGAGGGTTTAAATAAACTACTGGGAGCGCAAAACATGCGTATCCACTACACCGGCTGACGAGATTCTTACCCTGACTCAGGAGTGAATCAAATTAAGCTGTTTGGCAATCACATCATGATTCAACCAAATCACCGGAGACACCGGCTGGGATGTTCCGTAAAACATCAACGGTCCGGTACCTTCCAGCACAAGCGCACTCAGATGATCGGTCACCAATGCTTTTCTATCGTGATGCATCTGCGTAATTTCATCTGAAGTGCCAATCATCAGCTCAGCCAGTTCGGGAGAGTTGTCCATTGGCCAAGCGGCAAAATCACGGAATCCGGCCATCACGCTGCTTGCATTATAGTCATCAATTTTTTGCAACAAGGCTTCGAGCGAATTCCCATCCTGCAATAACCCACGGCAAGCCTGCCACTGTGCCTCTGCCCAAGCCCCTCCATTTTCCTTCTTCAAGGCCTTGAGCAGGGGAAAAAGAGAGAGCTCGACCCCGACAAAAATGTCCGACGAGTTGGTACGAATTTCAGGACAGTTATACACGGTTGCTTTGACACCTTCAGACCATGCCGCCTCGGCAATTCGTTCGAGACGCATCTTTGCCTTGCCTTGGGTATAGCTGGTATATGTCTGCCACTGGTATTGATCATCAATCAGAATTTCGGTGCCATGATACCCATACGCAGTATAACGCACCTGGCGGCCTGACTTTTCCAGACGCTCACGAATTGCTGCCGAGCCTTCGATCAGGTACTGAAAGGTATTCGCCGTGACCTCATCAAAATTCATGAGAATCAGTTTACCCAGATCACTGTCAAGCAACGCACGGGTAGACATGAAGCGGTCACCGCGACCTTTGTAGATACGGTTTGCAATCGCCAGAAACACCTTCACCTTGGGGATCCCCCCCGCCATGGTGTGGGCAAAAAATACGTTGCTTCCCTCTGCAATCATGCCATCAACCTGGCTCATGACTTGGGCAACCATTTCTTTAAATCGTTTGACACCGGCTACCCGGCATTTTTCAACATGCTGCCAATCCAGCTTGTCATCCTGCCAACTTTTGAGTGTCATCCCGGCCAGCAGATCAGTGGGCGTACTTTCCCCAGCGGGAGCATCCAGATCAAAGCCCGCCATCAAAGGCAGGTTAATAATCCGGCCACCAAGATTCGCCTCTGCCATGGCCAGTTCCTCTTCGGTCAATGCGCGCAACGTATTATTTTCGTCACGCCGACCCACTGTAATTCCGATAATTGTCATCCCTGCTTTGCGGGCTTCATTAACCAAACCATTGGCATAGCCACGGCCAAATAACTCACCGAAAAGCAGAAAAACATCTCCATTACCAAAAATAGTGGATTGGGGAACTTCTCTCAACGAACTAAGTGAACTCATAAACTCAAAGACTCCGGTATAACAAATAGGGCGGTATTATAAGCAAATGCAGTGCTATTGCGCAGTAATAACGGAGATAGGGTGCGTTCCTGCGACAACTGTCGTTGATGAAGCGATGGGTGTAAGAACCCCGCCCGCGCCTATGGTGTACTGCGAAACATTGTAGCCGCCATAATTTGCCACATAGATAAACTGGCTTAAGGGATCGATTGTAATAGAGTACGGGCTCGTTCCCGCAGCCACTGACGCAGAAGACATTGCAGTTAAAGCTCCTCCTGAACCAATCGTGTATTGCGAGACATTATTGCTTCCAAAGTTCGCCACATAAGCGTACTGACCCGAGTTATCCACCGTGACAGAAACCGGGTTGGTACCCGCAGCCACTGTCGCAGGATTCATTGGCGTCAAAGCACCGGTTGCGCCTACGGTGTATTGTGAGATTGAACTGGAGTTATTGACTAAGTTCGTAGTATTAGAGTTTGCCACATACGCATATTCCTGCCCTGAAATATTGGCGATGGTAATAGAGTATGGGTTCGCGCCCGAGGCAATGGTCGCAGTTGCCATCGGCGTCAATGCGCCCCCGGTGCCGATCGTATATTGCGAAATAGTATTGTTTCCTTCATTCGCCACATAGACATACTTGCCCAAAGGATCGACGGTAACAAAGTATGGGTTAGTACCCGATGCAACTGTCGATGGATTCATCGGTGTCAACGTACCCGTACTACCAATCGTATATTGCGAAATAGTGTTGGCACCTTCATTCGCCACATAGGCATATTCCTGTCCGGATATGTTGGCAATGGTGATGGAGTATGGTGTCGTGCCTGCGGTAACTGTTCCAGTTAGTGTCAGCGCGCCACTACTCGCATCAATGGTGTATTCCGAAACATTGTCGCTACCCGAATTCGCCACGTAGGCGAACTTTCCCAACGGGTCAACGGTGACAGAATAGGGTGTCGTGCCAGCCATAACCGTTGGCGTAGTCATCGCCGTTAACGTTCCGTTGGAAGCAATTGTATATTGCGAGACAGTTCCGTCTCCCGCATTCGCCACATAAGCAAAGTGCCGGGAGGCAGAGGAGTTTGTACTAGTGCAATTCACCAGCACATTACTTATATTGCCAGTTGCTGTGCCACTTCCATTGGTGATGGTACAGGTCAGACCAAGCGGCTGAGTGAGGATGGACACACTATAGACGCCGCAACTGGTGCTGCTCACCCCGCTGGCGCTAGTGCTGCCACTACAGCCGGTAATTTTGGTGGCAAAAGTAAAGTTACCGTTGGCTGAAACGGTGAGGTTGTCGCCCCCATTGTCTTGCAGTACCAGAGAATTTGTCAGACCTGTGCCGACAAGCCCGGTCACCGACCCCCCTATGGAATAATTGGTAGAATGTGGAGCGCAGGCTGCAAGCAATAGTGGCACAGATAGCAATGCACTCTGAGTGAGTCTTTTTATGATTAATAGCATTTAATAAGCACCATAAATAAATTCGGGCTACCGGAAAATTCCGCAAGCAAATGAAATTAGCTTATAACATTTAAATTTGTCCAACAGTGTAATGCAGATGCCAAGCCAAATTATGTCCACTGTGTATAGGGTGGATTAACCCTGTTCAATTGGTTCCCTCAAACCTGATAGCCGGGGATCTTGCTTACATCGACTTCGTCAATCTGCTCCGGATCCAGATATTTTTCAGCGTATGTCAGGTAAACCTTTTCTCGGATGAAGACATCAAACAAATCGGGGTCGATATGCCCGCCCAATCTAAATTTCCCCAGAATGGTAAGTGCTTCAGTGAGCGTCTTGCCTTTTTTATAAGGCCGATCTTTGGCGGTGAGCGCTTCAAAAATATCGGCTATACCCATCATTCGCGCCTGCCACGACATCTGCTCTCGAGTAAGCTTGTTCGGGTAACCCTTGCCATCCATGCGTTCGTGGTGCCCGCCGGCATATTCTGTCACCTTCTTGAGTTGACTTGGCCAAGGCAGAGATTTAAGCATGTCAATGGTTACTTCAATGTGATGGTTGATTATCTGACGTTCTTCCGCTGACAATGTTCCCGCACGTATATTGAGATTATCGACTTCTTCATCGCTCAGGAAGTTCACCCATTCCCCTTCCGGGTTGCGCCATTGATAAGTCGCTATTTGGCGCACGCGTTTCTGTGAGTCTTCTGACATGGTTTCGCCACCAATGTTGCAGTAACGTAAAAACTCACGATCTTCACCCAATTGAAGGAGTCGAGCCTCATACTCGGCTCGAATGGTTGCTTCAGTTGCGCAATCCGCTTGTCCATTTTGCCTCTCCAGCCTTTCGGTAAGCATCGTAATCTCAGCATCACGTTTAAGCACTTCAAAACGCGTGTCAATCAAATGAATGCGATCAAACAAAGTCTGTAGTTTGGTGGATTTGTCTACCACATGGACCGGAGTAGTGATTTTTCCGCAATCATGCAGCAACCCTGCAATCTTCAGCTCGTAGCGATCACGGTCACTCATGGTAAAGTCTTTGAGCGGCCCCTTTTGGGTACGATTGACTGCCTCCGCCAGCAGCATGGTCAATACCGGCACGCGTTCGCAATGACCGCCGGTATAAGGAGATTTATCGTCAATCGCGATGTTGATGAGGCCGATAAACGACTCAAACAGGTCTTCCAGCTGCTTGATCAGTCGCCGGTTAGTCAGGGCAATAGCGGCTTGAGAAGAAAGTGATTCTGTCAGGCGTTTATCATTCTCGGTGAAAGGAATAAATTTTTCAGTTTGCCGATCAACCGCATTGATAAGCTGCAATACACCGATGATTTCGCCTTCGTGGTCACGCATTGGCACGGTTAGAAACGAAGTTGAGCGATAACCGGTTTTCTGATCAAAAGCTTTGGTGCCGGAAAAGTCATAGCCTTCTTCGATATAGGCGTCATCAATTTTGACCGGCTCCCCGCTCAATGCCGCGTAAGCAGCCACATTCGCATGATTCGGTTTGTTCGTCTTTTCATCATATAGGCGAACCGGATTGAAAGTGATAGGTTTGCCGCTTGTACCGCCCATTGCGATACCCAAAGAATCAGTGCGAATAATTTCGAACCGCAACACCTGTTGTTCCGCATCCAGCAGGTACAAAGTGCCTGCATCCGCATGGGTGATACGTTTTGCCGCGACCAGAATTGTTTCCAGCAAACGGTCAATATTGTGCTCACTGGAAAGTGCGATACCGATTTCATTTAATTCATCCAGACGTTGCAGTAGATCTTTGTCTTGTGTCATGACTACTCCTTGAAAAAGGAAAGGCGGAAAACTATTTAATACATACGGCACGCACTTGGTGAATATCGGTAATCCCGAGCAATACTTTCTCAATGCCATCCTGCTTCAGCGTACGCATCCCCTCTTCCAGCGCAATCGCAAACAATTGCGCAACGCGAGCATGCTCCTGAATGGCTTTCTTGAGAACATCGGTACCGATCAGCAATTCATGCAGACCAACCCGCCCGCGATACCCCGTACCTCCACATTTTTCGCAACCGACCGCTTCGAATAACGTGATCTTCTGTTTGTTATCCGCGAACAGCTTAATCCACTCGTCATGAAGCTGCTTATAACCTGCATCGGTGTCATTTTTCCAGGTTTCGGTAGTCATCAGTTCAGCCGCGTACTCAATCATTAAAAGTCTGATTTCTTCATCAGATGCAGTGTGCGGTTTTTTGCAATCTTTGCATAACCGCTTGGCCAGACGTTGTGCCAGAATTCCCAGCAAGGCATCGGCAAAGTTAAACGGATCCATTCCCATATCCAGCAACCGGTTGATCGATTCAGGCGCACTGTTGGTGTGCAGCGTGGCGAACACCAGGTGGCCGGTGAGCGAGGCTTCGATACCGATGGAAACGGTTTCCTTGTCACGCATTTCGCCCACCATAATCACGTCCGGATCGGCACGCAGAAATGCGCGCATGATGGTTGCAAAATCCATCCCGGCCTTTTTGTTAATCTGTACCTGACGCAGTCCCTTCTGGGTAATTTCTACCGGGTCTTCCGCCGTCCAGATTTTGGTGTCGGGTGTATTAATATATTTAAGGATTGAATGCAGTGTGGTGGTTTTACCGGAACCGGTCGGACCACACACAAAAAACAATCCGTAGGGTTTGGTAACGGTTTTTTTAACCAGTTCCAGATTGCGCACCGAAAACCCCATATTCTCAATCGGAATCGGCTCACCCGACGCCAAAATACGCATCACCACATCCTCCACTCCACCCGATGAAGGCAAAGTGGCTACGCGCAACTCAATGTCCAGTGGCCCGTATTTCTTGAACTTGATTTTCCCGTCCTGCGGCTTGCGCTTCTCCGAAATATCCAGATCGCACATAATCTTGATGCGCGTCACCAAAGCGTTCCGATAAGTGGAAGGAATCTCGATATAATTCATCAGCGAGCCGTCCTTGCGTAAGCGTATTCCAGTCTTGCCTTTCCCCGGCATGGGCTCAATGTGAATATCCGATGCTCCCATCTTATAGGCATCAATGATGATTTTGTTCACCAATTTGACCAGCTCATTGTCAGCCGCAGCGCTGACATCCTCCTGATTGGAACCACCCGACTCTTCATCATCATCCCCGCCCAAGGCAGACAGCATATCGTCCATCGTGCCTAAATCTGTATTCATCCCGCTATCCAGATCGGAGGCCGAGCCATAAAATAAATCCAGCGTGGCATTGAACTCGCGTTGTGGACAAACTTTATAAATCAGGTGGCTTCTCGGGTAAATATTATTGACAACCCGCGAAGCCTGAATCCGTTCAGGATCCGGAGTCAGAATCACTAATCCTTCGGGAGTATCTTCAATCGGCACCCAAAGGCTGCTTTCGACATAATCGCGCTTCAGGTTTTTTAATAAATCAGCCGGTTTGATTCTGTCAGACTTAAACGGCTCATACGGCACACCAAAAAAAGTGGAAAGCGCTTTACCCAGCGTAGCAGGACTGACCTGAAACTCATCAATTAAAACATTCTCAATATCAATCCCTTTACGCCGTGCAGTACGTGTAGCCAACTCAAATTCAGCTGTTGAAATAACGGCATCCTCAACCAAATAATCATATTTTGTTTTGGCAACCAACTGCTGCTGGCGTTGCCTTAACGCTACAGCCAGGGTTTGAGCAAGCTCCAGCACCCCTTCCGCCACTGATTTGGGGAAAGAATCAAATGCCTTACTATTGATAAGTTGCACAACACCAATCAAAGCATCGTTAGACGCATCAACAATAGGCGCCACCAACATTTGCCTGGTACGGTAACCCGTGCGCCTGTCTACATCACGCAGAAAACGCAGGTGCGAACTATGCGTAGCCAGCTCATCCTCGTCGTAAACATCCTTGAGGTTGAGCATCCTTTTGTTAAGTGCGGCGTATCCGGCAATACTTTGTTCGGCGATCGGCAGTTTAAGATCCTTGAATGAATTCAATCCCGTTTTGACCTTGGAAATAAGAGCGGACCCATCGTCGGAAACCACATAGATAGTCAACCGGTCCGCATTAAACAGGTTACAGATATCCTTGCTGACATCCAGCATGATTTCATCAATATTGCTGGTAGCATAAATTCTATTGATTACATAATTAAGACGCTTGGTATATTCAAGCCGTGCTTCCATGTCATCAAGTGTGTTTTCTGTTAAGCCATTCATTACGTACTCCATGCCCCCTGAATTTTCGCTGGACAACCAGCCCCTGCCTGAATTCATCCAGTCAAGAATCCGGAATTAAAACTCGAACACCTGACCATTCTGCAACATCTCAGGAACGACGCCCTGAACACATTCCCCGATTTCGCGCATGATCAAATCAACCTCTCCCGGCTTCAAATGAGTAATATAAATTTCAGGATCAAGCTTGAGCTTGCGTAAATCTTCGGCCAGCAAGCCGGGGCAAAAATGCTTCGACAATACTGCCAATTCCTTATCTTTGTTGGAGAAAGCAGTCTCAACCAGAAGATAACGCAAATTATGGATTTGGTTAACCGCTTCCCACAACGCGTCATTCGTTGTCGTATCGCCGCTAAATACCAGACTGGCAGCCCCGCTATCTATCCTGAATCCAACTGCCGGCACAACATGGTTAGCTGGCAAGGGTGTAATCAAACGTCCGCCCAAATTGACCGCCTGCCCTAACTGTATTGTTTGATAACACATAAATGGTTCATGCGCATTGGGAAGCAAGGTGAAGTCCGGCCAAATTTCCCAATTGAAAACATGCTGTCTGATAATTTGCAGTGTGGCCTCGGTAGCATAAATGATCAACGGTTTATCTCGCATAAATCCGACGCTATCTATAAGAAGCGGCATACATGCAAGGTGATCAAGGTGGGAGTGCGTAATAAAAACGTGATCGATCAACGTTAATTCTGACAAACTGAGATCCCCCACCCCCGTGCCTGCGTCGATTAACACATCGTGATCCAGCAACATGGAAGTGGTCCGTGCATTACCACCGATGCCACCGCTACAGCCTAATATCCTGAGTTTCATTATCTCTTGTGGCTCCCTTTTGCAGATCCGGTTAAAGATTGCAGGTTATTTTGTCTCAAAGATAAACACGCCGTCCCAGTTTTCACCAGGCGGATTATTCAGGAAATATTCGCTCCGCTCGGCATAGACCTGGTAAAGCTTGAATTCAGGGTGACTACTCAGCAGCTTTTCAAAATGCAACTTCGCCTGAATCCAATCCTGCCTGCGATACAGCGCCAAGGCTTGGTGGTACAAGTCTAGCGCTTCCAGCACGGCTTTGTCCACGTCACCCACCGGTCCCAACGGCTCATAAATCGCCACCGGTTCGAGCTTGCCTTTTACGCGTACATAGTCAAGTTCCCGATAAATCATATCCGGTACGGCATTTTTGGTATTTTCACCCACCATCACACCCACACCGTATTGCTTGGTAATCCCTTCCAGACGTGAAGCCAGATTGACCGCATCACCCATGACAGTATAAGCCACGCGCGCATCCGAACCCATGTTACCCACACTGACTTTGCCAGTATTGATTCCCACCCCGACATGAATTTCCAAACCAAACCGTTTAATAAAATCGGGTTGTAATTCCTGTAATTTCTTCTGCATCTCAAGACCTGCCAGCATGGCTTTGCGCGCATGCTCCGGCTCGGGTAACGGCGCTCCCCAGAACGCCATGATACAGTCGCCCATATATTTATCAACTTTCCCATTATGGTCGTAGATCACTTTTGAAAGCGGGGTAAGAAACGCATTCATCAGTTGACTCAATTTCTTGGGATCATTTAATTTCTCCGAAATTGTCGTAAACCCGCGCACGTCGGAGAACAGGATAGTCATTTCCCGGCTTTCCCCATCCAGGGAGGGCAGCAACTCCGGATTCTTGCTCATTTCATCAACCAGCTCGGTGGGCACATACTTTGCAAACAGGTGGGTAATCTGTCTCTTGGTGCGGGATTCGACAAAATATCCATACAAGGTATCCAGCACGAAAAGCCCCATAACCATCAGCAACTCATTAGCCAAGGGAAAAGCCAGATTCCTGTATTGCCATACAGCCACATTGCCCCCCACCAAAAGAAGCAGAATAGTCACAGTCAGCAGTGTGGACTTTACAGGCGATAGCAAAGGCAAAAGAAAACTAAGCGCAACACCGATGACTAACATCGTCACCATCTCAGCGCCCATCACATAGGGTGGTTTTTCCTTCAAAGTACTTTCCAGAATTCCGGCAACCATATTGGCATGAATTTCCACACCGGGATAAACTTCTCCAACCGGAGTGGATCGCAAATCCATCAGTCCCGGTGCAGTCGTTCCAATCAATACAATCTTGTCCTTTAAATCATTGGGAGAAACGCGATCATGTAACACGTCGGCAAGCGAAATATAACGAAAACTGCCCCTCCCGCCGCGATAAGGAATCAGCGTGCTTACGTTTTCATCAAGTGGAATTTTATAGTTGTCATGATCACCGGCCAGACTAAGTGATTCCATGCAGACAAAACCGGCGCTACAGCTGTCTTCAAAGTGGGGCTTCAATTTATTATTACCCATAAAGGTGCGCACCACGGCGAGCGACAAAGATTCATAATAAGCGCCATTGAATTCCATAATCATAGGCACACGCCGCACCACGCCATCGCTGTCCACCTCAGGATTAAAATCTCCCGCACTGGCTGCGTTTTCCTGCAACTCGGGCAAATTAGCCCCGTAGCCGCGTCTATGGACAAAATCAATTTGATACTTATCAAATTTACCGTGTGAAATAGTGGGATCGGGCAACGCGCCGGTTACATTTTTTTCACTTCCCAGTTCATTACTAAAGTAATAGCCCAGAACCACATTCCGGTTGATGAGCTTACTCGCAAACAAATGATCGTAATCCAATTGCGGTTCGATTTTCGCCAGTGTGGATTTAAACTGGGAATTATCTTTGAGTTCCTTTTGCGCCAACCCTTGCAACACCTTAAA
>Ga0007854_10000262_pt1 | contig 35906 bp, 23 predicted proteins | sample CryBogCBH12Aug08_FD_60382 | JGI IMG/M metagenome (GOLD analysis project Ga0007854, IMG submission 60382) | Freshwater microbial communities from Crystal Bog, Wisconsin, USA - CBH12Aug08 | ecosystem: Environmental > Aquatic > Freshwater > Lake | place: Crystal Bog, Wisconsin, USA | collected... | reverse complement strand
GGGACTGGTGCTGGAGCTGGTAACGGTGCTGGAGCTGGTTGAGGGACTGGTGCTGGAGCTGGTAATGGTGCTGGAGCTGGTTGAGGGACTGGTGCTGGAGCTGGTAACGGTGCTGGGCTAGGTTCTGGTGCTGGTACTGGAGCTGGTGACGGGCTAGGTTCTGGTGCTGGTAACGGAGCTGGTAACGGTGCTGGTCCTACAAAAGGCGGTGGTGCTACAAAAGGTGGTGGATAATTAATAATTAATTTATTATCTAACACAACAGCAACATAAAATAATAAATCTATCCAATAATTTGATGTAATATTTGGAGTAGCACTTGTATAATAAAACGACCCATCATTATTAATATAAAATGTATTTGATTCTCCAAAAGCATTTGTTTGAATTACTTTATTATAATATTGTAATTGATTTAATGGATATACTTGAGGATAAATAGACCATATAATTCTAATAACTAAATCATTAATTGAATTTACATTATATGTACTCTCTAATGATTTTACTAAATTATATAGTTCACTATTTGTATAATTTAATGGAGAGGCTGGTGTTTTTTGAGTATATGTAATTGAACCTTTCTTTGATAGCAATAAAGCAGTTTGACCACCTTTTTGTTTTTTAGATTTCTTTACTTTAATATTGTTTAATTTTTTTAAAGCAGATTCTATTAATTTACCACCAGATAGTGCCGCAGTTAATGCCCCTATTTCATAATTATCAAGTGGTCTGATAGTTCCTGCTGGTGCTGGGGCTGATGCTAGAAAAGGTGCTGGTGCGTTATTAATACTTGATAAAGCAGATTGTAAAGATGATATCTCATATGAATTTAATCCACGAACTGGAAATGCTCCTTGTATAACAGATTTTTCATTAGAATCTAAAATAGACTGTATATCATTATAATATGATTTTAATAATGATATTATATTATTTGTAGGATTAATATAAGGAAGCATAATGGTAAACGCATCTAAGATTGCTCTTTTTTCCCAATTTTCTAATTGAGGTTCTGCTGGTGACGGAGCTGGTGTTGGTGCTGGTGCTGGTGTTGGTACTGGTGCTGGTGTTGGTGTTGGTACTGGAGATGGGCTAGGTGCTGGAGATGGGCTAGGTGCTGGTGCTGGTGTTTGTACTGGTGCTGGTGCTGGGCTAGGCTCTGATACTGACACTGGTGCTGGGCTAGGCTCTGGTGCTTGTGGTGACGGAGTAATACCACCACAATTATTATTAACAACCACATTACATGATGGTTGTTTTTGTAAAGATATTAACATCGTTAATAATTCTTTTAATTCATTTAATGTGGTCTTTCCTTTTTCAAAAACATTATTTTCATCATTTTCAATACGAGTAGTTGTTGTTATAGTTTTATTTCCACTATGTATTTTTTTTGTATTTATATCTATTGGCATTGATACTTCTTCTGCTTTTGTAGTGCTGGGTTGATACATAAAATTATATAATGTATTACTTGTTTGCGATGTTGATGAAGAAATTGTTGGAATATTTTCTCCAGAAACTAAATTTGGCGGAGAAGAACCATCATTTGTTGTAATAATTCCATTTACATTAGAATCTGGAACTGTAATAGAAAAATTAGTTGTATCTATAATAATATCATGTCTTACATTATTTTCAACAATAAAATATGTATTATTTACAGTATCATAATAAATAGGATATACATTATTTGGTTGAATATCTCCTCCAGATTGATTTCCACCTCCAGATTGATTTATTTTAATACTATAGTTTGTAGTTAAATATGTAATTGGTGTAGATTGAACTTTAGTATATGAATCCTGTTGTGCTGGTGCTGGGACTGGTGATGGGCTAGGTTCTGGTGCTGGTGATGGGCTAGGTTCTGGTGCTGGTGCTGGTGCTGGTGCTGGTGACGGGACTGGTGTTGGTAATGGGACTGGGACTGGTTGCAAGACTAGTGATGGTAGTGGGACTGGGACTGGTTGACTAGATACATCTAATGCTGGAGATTTGTTTTCTACCAGAGATACATCTAATGCTGGTGCTGGACTAGGCTGAATAGATACATCTAATGTTGGAGATTTGTTTTCTACTAGAGATAAATCTAATGCTGGAGATTTGTTTTCTACTAGAGATAAATCTAATGCTGGCGCTGGACTAGGCTGACTAGATAAATCTAATGTTGGAGATTTGTTTTCTACCAGAGATACATCTAATGCTGGCGCTTGACTAGGCTGATTAGATAAATCTAATGCTGGTGATGGACTAGGTTGAATAGATAAATCTAATGCTGGCGCTGGACTAAGCTGACCAGATAAATCTAATGCTGGTGCTGGACTAGGTTGAATAGATAAATCTAATGCTGGCGCTGGACTAAGCTGACCAGATAAATCTAATGCTGGCGCTGGTGGTATACTCGGATCAGATACTTGTCCACCATCTTGATTTGGAACAAATGTTTTAACATCTGTTTCAACAAGAGTTCCATCTTGAATAATGGAAGGATTATGTCCAATACTTAATTTTATATCTTCAATCTCTTTTAAAATTTTATCATATCCACTTGAAGGTATACTAGACGAATCAGTAGATCTAGTTTTAATTTCATTTTGAAGATTATCTAAGATTGTTTGTAAATTAGATGGAATTTTAGGAGTATTTAATAACATTTGATTTATATCATATATATTCTTTTGTAATACATTTACAGTATTTGTTAATTCTGGAGCAGAACTTGCTAATTGTAAAGCACTAAGATCACTTTTTAATAATGATATTTGATTATTTAATTGTTGTATTCTAATATTAAATGTATTAGAATCAACACCACCAGAAATTTGATTATTTGCTACATAGTTCTTTAAAGTGTTAAATTGACTTAATATACTATAACTTAATCCTGATAAGTCATTTACTTCAAAATCTAATGCTTGAATTGCTTTAATAATACCTTGGTAATTTGTTTGTGTAGATTGTAAATTTGTTAAAACTTGTTGAATATATTGAACTGAATCTGAAAGGTTTGCTACTTGATTCTGCAAATTAATTATATCTGTAGAATCAGACATTATTTACCTGACTATTCGGGACATTTTAAAATTTACTTACGTTTTAAAACGAGTTTATCAGAAGTTCGTCTTCTATTTTGTTTTTTACCACCACCACTTGTTAGTGCTAAAGCATTCTTAGATGGTAGATGCTTGAATTGAGCTAATGGCAATGTATTTAAAGCAGCAGCTAAATCTTGTGCTGTTGTATTAAAATTACCAGCGCCATCTCCAATAAAATCATATAATGTTAGTAAACGATTTGGATAATTAAAACTACCTAGAGTGCCAGTTTCATCTAGATTTAATTGATTAAAATTACTTGAATTAAATGAACCACCATACATAGCACCACCAGAAGTACCAGTAGCACCAGTAGCACCTGTAGCACCAGTAATACCTCTATAAAAATTATTAATAGCTCCAATAACCATATCACCAGTTAATGTGGTAGGATCAAATACACCAGCAGCACCAGCATCACCTTTAGGACCAGCAGGGCCAGCAGCACCAGCATCCCCTTTAGGACCAGCAGCACCAGCAGGACCAACAGGACCAACAGGACCAGCAGCACCAGCATCACCTTTAGGACCAGCAGGACCAACAGGACCAACAGGACCAGCAGCACCAGCATCACCTTTAGGACCAGCAGGACCAACAGGACCAGCAGCACCAGCATCACCTTTAGGACCAGCAGGACCAGCAGGACCAACAGGACCAGCAGCACCAGCATCACCAGCATCACCTTTAGGACCAGCAGGACCAACAGGACCAACAGGACCAGCAGCACCAGCAGGACCAACAGGACCAACAGGACCAGCAGCACCAGCATCACCTTTAGGACCAGCAGGACCAACAGGACCAACAGGACCAGCAGCACCAGCAGCACCAGCATCACCTTTAGGACCAGCAGGACCAGCAGGACCAGCAACGCCAGGTACAGAACTCATACCTGCAGTAATTTGGTCAGCAATATACAATGGTAATCCACCAATATTTGAATCATTATTAAATAAAGATGCTGATGTTAAAAAAGTATTTGAATTGCCTGCTCCATATGTTTCCATATTATTAAAATAATTATTACCAAAAATATCATTTTTTATATTAGCACTAAGAGAAGCAATATTAGCACCAGCAGTATTAGCAGAATATTGAGAATGTTGAATAGCATTAAGTATAGATTGAACATTTGAAAAAGTTCCTACAGGAGTTGATGTAGCACTAAATGTTACATTTGTATTTAATGAATCTGTTAAATTAATAGTAGCACCACCACTTTGAGTCAGTTTTCCAGATTTTAACTGTTCTAATAATTTATCCTTTTTGCTCATCTCTAAAAGACTTTAACAAAAAAAAGTCTTCAGAAAAATTCTCATATGAAATAATAAAATGTCCTTTCTTTTGTGTATTATAAAGAAGTTTTCTAGTATCATTTTTAGAGTTTCCACGTAGAGCCTCTAACCATTTATATGATTCATAAGGAAATACTTGTGAATCGTTTTCTGATGTTCTTATAAGAACAAAAATATCCGGAGATGTTTTAATATTTACTGGACTCAAATCCATAATTGTTCTAAATTCTTGAATACCATCAGCAGGATTTCCAAATTCATCATATTCAAGAATTGTTAATGGAAGATTAGGATTTGTTGTTGTGCGTAATACATCTACATATGGGACTTCAGCATATGCCATTTTGAAAAGTTTTCCATCAAGATTTCTAGCAATTGTAGCACCTAATAAATAACCACCAGCAGATCTTCCATAAATACAAGTTTGTTTATAAGAAATCTTATATTTGTTTTGTAAATAATAAATACAATTTTCTAAATCTTCACATGCTAGTGCCTTATTATAAGTTCTAGCGGCATCAGCCCATGCTTTATTTACATCACCAGAACCTCGCACACAAGCATATGCTATTATCCATCCATCATCTAAATATGGTTTCCATCGTACAGAACTTAAACTTGTTGGTAATCCGTACCCACCATATGCTGTTACCATTAGACCTTTTATATTACATTTTGGCTCTAAGACTATACAAGGAACAGCACCAACAAAATAGCGTTTTACATGTCCATAAGATTGAAAACAACTTTTATTAGTAAAGTTATGAAATTCTTGAATCCCAGAATCTGTAAAATCAATAAAAAATCTTTCAAAAGGATTTTCTATAAAAGTATTTAATATTAAATTTCCATAAAATGTATAGATTTCTTCCATTTTAAAATTATATATTTTTTTTAATCCATGATCTCTTAAAATTAATATATCATTTTTCAATGAAGCATATTCTATTTCATCTGAAAAATCATATTTAAAACGAAATCCTTCTGAATTCCATTTATTATTAACATTAAAGAAATAACAGATTTTCTTTTTATAGTAGCCAATTGGATAATAACTTTGTAAATTAACATTTTTATACACAATATCACCTTTATCAATAACAAATAAATTCTGTTTCCCAGAGTTTTCTCGTAATAAAAATATACACTTATTATCTCCTTTTACTAAACTCAAATTAAATTGTTTATCATTTTCTTCATAAATTGTTTTTATAATTTTACCAGATTTATAATTAATACTTACTAAAGAATTATACCATAACTTATTTTTACATGTTAGCACATAACATATATTATCTTTTACTATTACATTTGGTCCAACATTATCAATATACCATAATACTTTATGTGCATCTAAACATTCTAATCTATATTTTTGACTACCATTACCAATATCTCTTATATGATAAATATAATTATCATATATAAATACATCGGATACTATATGCGTTTTTGAAGAATCAATAATATAAAACCATTCATATTCATAAGAACCATTGTGTTTAATAATAATATTTTCATAACGAAAAAAAATACTAGATTTTGCTTTTATAAATTCATCTGTCTTTTTTAATAGTTCTTCTTTTGAAGCAACTGAATTTACACTTTTCTTGTATAAAGAATTTTCTCGTGATACCATGGCACTCCACCGTGGTCCTTTCATTTTTTCCATCCATGCTTTATCATCTTTCCAGCAGATAAATTTTAAATCTCTTATCATGCTTAAAACCACACCTACTATTAGCAAATATAGATGTTTAAGACAGAAAATAAACTTACTGTAAATATTATTTTTAATAAAGCAAACAAGTTTGGTCTTGAAAAAGATGCTGAATTAATTAGACGAACACTTTCTGGATATGCGATGGTACGTTTTGCGGATCCTCTTGAACATCCAGTGCTTCAAGATATTAATATCCATTTAGAAATTCCTATATATACATATGTACCGTGGGCATCATATAATGTTTTTGTTATGAATCCGGAATGGTATTTTAAAGAATCATGGGATCCTTATATGAAGCATTTTGATGCTGTAATTACAAAGGAAGATTTAAAACTAGATGGAGCAAAAGTTCTTCCATGGAGTATGGTAGTAAGTGAAAAACCAAAAGGTATTGTTCCAGTAAAAGAGTTTTTATATTTACTTGGAGGAAGTAAAAATAAGCGAGAATTTGCTAAACATTTTATTCCATTATGGAAAGAATCATATCCAACACTCCATGTATACAGTGTTGAACCATTAGAGATTACAGCGCCAGAAAATGTAAAATTCTATGTAGAAGATTTATCAACTGAAAAACGCAATATATTACTACATAAATATATGGGCCATGTATGTTGTTCTATGGCAGAAGGATTTGGATATACAGCAGCAGAAGCAAATTCGGTAAACGCATTTACTATATTAAATACGCTTCCAGTATATCTTCAAGATTATAAAAATACTAATAATAAAGCATGGCTTTCTACACCAACAAGTCATAGTAATGAGAAATGTCCGTATGGGTCATATGTATCTAGTGTGGATTCTATTACAACAGATTTGGAAAAAGCGATTACTCAATTTAATACATTTAATTATACTTATAAACAAATAGATACATTTAGAGATTTTAGATATAAGTTTATGGATATTATGAATACTATACCTTTAAAAAATAAAATGAAAGTATTACCTCCAATATTAGATCGTAAAAATTGTCCTCCAATATCTATTATAACACTTATGTATAATAGAAGAAAGTTCTTTGATTTAGCAAGACATAATATGCTTCTAACAGATTATCCTAAAGATAAGATTCAATGGATAATTGTGGATGATAGTGATGATATTACAGAACAGGCATCAGATTTAATTATTCAAACTCAGAATACATTTACTGGGATGGATATACGTTACGTTCCTTTATTAAAAAAAACACCTATTGCTCAAAAACGAAATATCGGAGTAGAGAATTCTTCAAATGATATAATATTATTTATGGACGATGATGATCATTATCCAGAGACATCATTTAGAAGACGAGTTGCTTGGTTAACAAGACATCCTTTATTAAAAAATCATAGAGCAGTTGTATGTTCAACAATAGCGTGTTATGATTTAATAACTGGTGTTTCAGCGGTAAATTGTCCTCCATTTGATATACCTCTTGGGCAAAGAATTTCTGAAGCAACTTTAACATTTTATAAAGATTGGTTTAATATTCAGAAATTTGATAAAATTATTCAAATTGGCGAAGGAGAAAGTTTAGTGAAAGGTAGAGAAAATGAAGTGTTAGAAATTCCTCCGCAACAAATTATTGTTGCTTTTTCTCATGGTAAGAATACATCAAGTCGCCGAATTCCATCGGCAGAAAATGTAACACCGAGTTGTTTCTGGGGGTTTCCCAAAGAATATTTAGTATTTATTCACTCTCTTGCGGGTGTAAAAGTTGTATAAGTTTTTATACAGAGCTTAATTGGGCATTAATCCATTTGACAGTATCATTGTTAGAATTATCAGAATATAATCGTAATAGGACGTAGAACGCCACAGCATGTACTAAAATGGCTAATGTATTTGTCTCTTGAGACCAGAACATTTCACCATCTAAATTGGGGAATGTTAAGATTAATCCGGGAGATAATATAATGAATGCTAATGTAGCGAGTAATGGAGGGACATCATGAATATTAGTAGATATTTGTCCAACAATATCATTTAAATAATTAAAGGGGAAAGTTCCTCCAGATATAAGTTTATTAGCAACAAAAAATAATACACTGTGAACAATCACAGCTAAATTACTAGTAGTTTCACCTTCAAAAGGACCTTTCGTTTGTCCGTAAGGAATTGTGAATATTAAACCGGGAGAGAGTAAAATGAATAAAAGGGTTGCTAATAAAACTTGCATTCTTCTATATATTATGAGGAACAAAATAAGCAACCTTCACCAGAATCTGCCAATTCTTTTGCCTTTCGCTGTTCTTCTTCATATTCAGAAGCCAGTCTGTTAAGCAGTTCTTTTCTTTCTCTTTTCTTTTTATCATCATTTGATTCAATAACCATCCGAGGATCAATTGTAAATTTTTGTGCTGCTACTGGTGCTTTTGTGCGCAAGTAATAGCACCCTGTTTTCAAGCCTTTCTTCCAAGCATAAAAGTGCATACTAGTAAGTTTAGCATTATTAGGATCTGCCATAAATAGATTTAGACTTTGACTCTGGCAAATAAAAGCACCACGATCTGCTGCCATATCAATAAGAATCTTTTGTGATAATTCCCATGACGTTTTATATCTTGGTTTAATTGATTCAGAAATATCACTAATATTTTGAATAGAACCATTATGTGCTACAATCGTTTGCTTCAAATCTTCATTCCAAATACCTAGATCAATAAGTTCTTTTAGTAAATATTTATTGATTACAACAAATTCTCCCGCAAGAGTTCGTCGTGTATAAATATTTGTGGTAAATGGTTCAAAACATTCATTATATCCTAAAATTTGACTTGTAGAAGCAGTTGGCATTGGAGCAATTAGTAAAGAATTACGTAGTCCATGTTTTACAATATGTTTTTTAAGTTTATCCCATTCTAGATCTGAAGATGGTTTTACATTCCACATATCAAATTGTAAAATACCTTTTGATGCTGGTGATCCAGCAAAAGATGGATAAGGTCCTTCCTTCTTAGCATCTTCCATTGATGCTTCTAGAGCAGCATAGTACATATGTTCAAAGATTTTACGATTTAGTTCAGCTGCTTCTGGACTTTCCCATGATAGTTTGAGCATAGCAAATATATCAGCAAGTCCTTGAATACCCATACCAATAGGACGATGACGCATATTAGATGTTTTAGTTTCTGGAGTGGGATAATAGTTGATATCAATAACACGATTTAGATTATGGGTTACAGTTGCCACAACTTTTCTTAGTAAGTTAAAATCAAATTTATCTTTCTTTACAAATGAGGGAAGACCAATAGATGCCAGATTACACACGGCAGTTTCATTTTTATCACTATACTCAAGAATTTCCGTGCAATTACCAGTTAGAATACCATTAAAGATACCAGCATGATTAATAGGTTCATTAAAACAGTATGTATCGTCATAACGTCCCAAATCTTCAATTGACACAACAGTTACAAATTGTTCAGCATTCCTTTGAGGCTCACGTGTATTAAATTGTAGTCTATAAGTTTTTAGACCAAGACGTGAAAGTTGATAAAGACCAGATGATGAAATAAGTAGTCTCCAAAGAGGTTCGCATTTATAAAGTTTATTTCCACCATTTCCATCTGGTAGTAACCTTTCAGATGCTTCACGCATAAGAGTAACCTTCGCATTGACTCCAAGTGTTTGGAGCATTAATAGAATTTTATCAAGAAACGACTTGTTAATAGAACCAATTTGTAGTGCTTCATTTGTTCCATTTCGTGCTACAGTTCCATCTGCATCAAGTAGTCCAGCAAACCACTCAAGTTTATTTTTAATAGTTGCTTGAATGGGAACATTAAACTTCTTTTCAATATCTTTATGAAGTGTTGTATTAATTCTACCTAATGAATCTTCTTCACCAGAAGTAGAACGAATATCAAGTTTATCAATTAAATACTTCTTTTCACCATATAGACTTAGAATTGGAGAATTTTTAGTATATTCACTATTATTATATGTTCCATCTCCACAAAAGAATCCATGTGTATAAGCATATTTAAAATCATATTTAGAATCTCCTTGAATAATAGGAGCATCCCATTTAGCTAATTTCATACCAGATTTTAGATTTGAAGCATCAACACGTTTTGCTTTATCTAATGATTTATAGTCATTATAATTTTCACTAATAATAAATTTATGGTAAGGAGTACATGTTAGTTGTGTTCCATTACTTAAATTAACAGTAATTAATTTCTGATTCTTACCAGTTTGTTTTACTTCAACTTCTGAAAACTGTGTTCCATTCCATACATTTACTTTTGTATTTATAGCATCTTTAATTTGAATATGCCCTTTATCAGTAAGAATAACTGTTTCTGGAGCAACACATAAATTACTCGACTTAATAACACCAACATTTTGTTGATTACTCTTTTTATTAGCAGCATCTTTATACAACAAATAAGGACTACCAGTTTCAATTTGAGAATCTAATACTTGAAACCAAAGTTTTTGAGCATTTACTTGTTTTCGTGCTCGTCCTTCTTTTTCATATTTAGTATACAGTGCTTCAAATTCATCACCAACCACATCAGAGAGGCCAGGGGCTTCATTAGGACAGAAGAGACTCCACATTCCATCTTCTTCAATACGTTTCATAAAGAGATCTGGAATCCAAAGAGCATAAAATAGATCACGAGCACGATCTTCTTCATTACCAGTATTCATTTTCATTCGCACAAAATCTTCAACATCAGCATGCCATGGCTCAAGATACATAGCAAATGAACCATTTCTGCGACCTCCTTGATCAATATAGCGAGCAGTATTATTAAATACACGAAGCATTGGCACAATACCACTTGATGTTCCATTTGTTCCTTTAATATGAGAACCACGAGCACGAATATTATGAAGATGAATCCCAATACCACCAGAATTTTTACTAATCATGGCACAGTCGCCAAGAGTTTTGTAAATTCCTGACACACTATCGTCAGACATTGCTAAAAGAAAGCAGCTAGATAATTGTTGTCTTTGAGTGCCGGCATTATAAAGAGTAGGAGTAGCATGAGTAAAATATTTCTGACTCATATAGTCATATGTTTCAAATGCTTTTTTAAGATCAGAAGCCCATAAAGCAAGAGCAGTTCGCATCCAAAGATGTTGAGGACGTTCAATAATTTTCATAGATGTATCTTTCATCAAATAGGATTTCTCAAGAGTTTTGAAACCAAAATAATCAAAGAGATAATCTCTATCATGATCAATTTTAGCATCAATCTCTTTACCTTTCTCTTTTACAAGTGTAAGAAGTTCATCAGAAACATAAGATACTTTTTCATGTGTTTTTGGATTTACTTGAGATGCTAAAGAAATTATGATATTAGTAAATGATGGATCTGTATTTTTTTGGTGATTGCTGATAGCAATACGAGAAGCAAGAATTCCATAATCCGGATGGGTAGTTGAAAGAGAAGCAGAAAGTTGTCCAGTTAGTTCATCAATTTCACTTGTCTTAACACCGTCATAAATACGAGCAAGAACTTGCTGAGCAATTGAATCGGGATTTACTTGAAGGCCTCTGGATGCTTTACGAATACGACCAAGAACTTTATCAAATGAAATCGGTTCAAAAGAGCCATCGCGCTTTTGGATTTTCATACTAAAAGACATTTTGGAAAACAGTTTTTGATAAACGCAAAAGGTGATTTATGTTTTTTAATTTTTTCCACTTTTGTAGATGGCATTATGTGTCTTTGATTTAGATAATACATTAGGTGATTTCCGTTTAATAGATTATTTTGGATTATTATTAGAACCGAAAATATTACCAAATTATTATAAAGATGATAAAATAACACAATATAAATATACTAAAGAAGAAAAAGACCTTTTATTAAGGCTACGAGATAAGATTGAAAAAGAAATTGAAAAAAAAGGTTATAATAATAAAATTCTAAGACCTAAATTAAAAGAAATTCTTAATCCATTAGTAGAACAATATAAAAAACATAAAATAAAAGGATTTATTATTTATTCTAATAATGCAAATTTATATAGTTTAGAATATGCTGGTAGGGCAATTCAAAATATGTTTAATATACCAGATTTATTTATAAAATATTTGGATAGAAATCATGAAGAACGAAAGAAATTTGATAAATTAGATTCTTCTGGATATCCATCAAAAATGGTTGATACTATTAAACAGTATACAACAGGCACCCATCCAATATTATTTGTAGATGATATGATTCATAATGATTTTTATATTGATTATGAAAATGTAACATATATTATAATTCCACCATTTGAATCAGATGCGAATAAAATAGATTTACAAATAATTATATCATTATTTGAAGATATATTTGAAGATATGGAAACATTTTTCAATCTTTATCATATAAAAAATATTTTAAAAATTCATAATTTTGAAGAGTTGAAAAATCAATATTTATTATATTCAAGTGAAAGAAAACCTCCATCAGTTTTTAAAGAAAATCTTCCAATGATAGAAAAAAAAATAAATAGTTTTATTAAAAAGATTTCTACAAGTGGAGGACTGCGCAAACGAAAGCGTACAAGAAAAAATAATAAAAGAGTTACAAAGAAGCGCTAACTATTACACATTTTTATGTTCTTCAAATTTTAGCAATTTAGTTTTAGTAATAATCCGACTTGTAATATTCATAGTTTCTAACTCCTGAAGCAGTAGTTTATAGGCGTAAGGAATTTCAATAGGACTGAAATTAGTAGTGTTACCACATCCGCGGCATTGCCAAATGCCTTCACGAGGATTACTAATAGCAATTAAGCCACAGTCACGGCATGTATGGCAACGGAATAAGTCTGAGCATTCCATAAATCGTTCTTTAGTAAATTCACTTACACCGTGAGCAATAACAGCATCTCTTTCCATTTCACCAAAACGCAATCCACCTTCTCGTGCTCTTCCTTCTGCTGGTTGACGAGTAAGCATTACCAAAGGTCCTGAAGAGCGTGAATGAATCTTATCAGCAGAACAATGTCTTAGTCTTTGATAAAATACTGGACCAGTGAAAATGCTTGTTTCCATCATACGACCAGAAAATCCATTATAAAGAACTTCATTTCCATAAGGTTCCATACCATATTTATCACGAAGAATTGTTACTAATTTTTCAATTGTTACTTCATTAAATGGCGAGCCATCCCCAAGACATCCAATTTCACAACATACCTTTCCTAATAGAGTTTCCATGAATTGAGCGATAGTCATGCGACTAGGAATAGCATGTGGATTAATAATAATATCTGGAATAATACCATTTGCTGTTTGAGGCATATCTTGAGGATTGAGAATCATTCCCATTGTGCCTTTTTGTCCATGTCGAGAACTAAATTTATCACCAATTTCTGGAATTCTATCTTGACGGACACGAACTTTTACAAAACTATAGCCTTCTCCATTACGATTCTTGAAAATCTTATCAACCCATCCAGTTTCATTATTACGAATTGTTCTACTAACATCACGAAGACGTTTTGTTCCAATGGGAACAACAGTGCCAGTAGGAACACGAATAGGAACAACTTTACCAATAAGAATATCATCAGCATCTACAAATGTATTTTCTGGAACAAATCCATCAGAATCTAATTTTTCATAATTGGCATGTTTCATTTGTTTTGTGGTGGATGGATCAGGTTTTACAAACTTTTCTTCTTCACCAGAAGTTTGATTCTTTCGTTCTTCATCTTTATAAGTTCTATAAAAGATACTTCTAAATAATCCACGATCTAATGCTCCACGATTAATCATTACACTATCTTCTTGATTATATCCAGTATATGTCATAATAGCAACTGTAACATTTTGACCAGATGGCATGCTATGAGCACCATAAAACTTTGACATAAACGGTGATACAAAAGGTGCTTGAGGATAACAAAGAACATGGGACATTGTATCAAATCTATCTTTAAAATTGAGAGCATACATACCCATTGCTTGCTTTCCCATTGCGCACTGATAACTATTGCGAGGAGACTGATTATGATCAGGAAATGGAATATTTGAAGCAAGAGTTCCAAGAGCGGTTGAAGGATGAATTTCTACATGTGTGCTATCATTATTTAGTTCATCAAACTTCATAGCAATATAAGAAGATTCAGTTTCGCCAGGATCAATATATTCAATTAACTGATTTCCTTTTGGAGATACCCAAAGGAGTAGTTCATTCCATGTTTTACAATCATTAATTTCTGACAAAAGTTTTTTATTTTCTCGGATTTCACGAATAGTTTCAGCAACAAAGAGAGGACGTAGGAAACGTCCAGCTTCTGTAGTAAGCCATAATTCTTTGAATTGTGGTTTCCAAATAATTCCAGTAAACATGTGAATTTTTCCAGAACGTTTTGCTTTTCTAAGATTATCAATTGTTTCTAAAACATCTTTATGAGCCAAATTTCCAACCCATGCTCCATTAATAAAGATACGAACAAGTACATGTTTATCAGTAATAGAAGTTTTTTCAAGAGGAATAATTACATTAAGTTTTTTGAAATAATCTTTTAGAATATTTACATTTGAATAGATACTAACAGATGCAGTGCTACTCATATTTTTCACAACACCTACACTATGACCTTCTGGAGTCTCGCTAGGACAATTTTTAACAAGAATACCATTAGCATAAAAGTCGTGATTATCGGATTCTGTTGTAAAATCATATACTGGTTCAATCTCTTCTTCTGTAATTTCTGAAATTCCAATAATAATTTTATCATTATGTTGTTTTGTAATATTTTTAAATTCTTGATAAGATAAAGCATTTGTAAGTTTAATACTGCAATTTCTATCATTATCATTGGCAAATTTACGAACTGTTTCAAATGACATCATATTTTTCATTTTATCATGGATATTTTTAATTGTATAACAATTTTCTCTCATTTTATGAATAGTTTCAATATTATTTTTTTTCATCTTTAGTAAATCATCACGATATAATACATATTCAATTGGTAATGCGGATGCTCTTACTTTCTCAGCACAATATCTATAACTAATAATCTTAGCATAATTAGCAATATTTTCATAAGATGTATTAAATCTAATCATATGAATAATTTTATTATCTTTTATTCTATTTGTTTCAACAGTTGAACTAATATTAAATTCATTAAATAGTTTAGAAATACTATCCATATAGTCATAGTGTTCTTTTTCAAAGATTGTTGAGCATGTTTGTTGTGTAGGATTAATTGATACTTTATTTTTATTAATATTGCCATTAGTATACATACTTATTCTACATCCATCGCCACCTTGAAATCCTGAAAGAAATTCTCGTTTTACACTAAGAGATGCTTCAGAAATCCAATATGGTATTTCTGGTTTATTATAGTCTCCCTTTTTACCAACAATATTTCCAATTAATACCATAAGAGTAGCAAATGAACCGCATTTTGTAACAGCATAATAATTATATTTAGTAATATAATTTGTTTCTGAATTAATATGGTTTGTTTCTTTTTTTCTATATGTAGGCATTTCAAATCCAAGATGTTTAATATCATTACAAATTGCTTTAGCATCTTCTTCTTCTCCAATATAAAATTCTACATTCCAACCATAATCTATTTTATGTATATGTCCATCTGTAGCACATGCTCCAGATAAACGAGCAAGAATTTCCATTTTTTCATGACTAATATTTGTATCAATAAATCCAAGATTAATTAGTTCTTTTTGTCTCTTGCTTGAAATATCAATATTTTTAAGATTATTAGAATTAATATATAATAGTTTTCCATCTTTAGACAAAGGAACCGTATAATTTTTAATAATTAATTTATCACCAATTGATAGATTACCAGCATGAATCCATTCAAATGAATTATTATTTTCAACTAAAAGAGGATGATCTGGGCTACATTTAATACTTCTTCCAGATAATGTTTTAATCTTTAAAATTTTAGAAGGGATTGTTTCAAAATATGAATGAATTTTTGATGATGATTCTTCTAAGTTAGTTGTATTTACAGTAATAACACTATCCCCATTTTTCATATCTCCAATTTTTATAGTTGAAATACCGTCGCCATTAAGGACATATGTATCTTTTGTCAAACAAATATATCCAAACGATGTATTATGAAGTTTGCGAGGCGCAATAAGTTTTCCAGTTTTCTCAATAGGTGTGCTTACACGACGTAAATGAGAAAGACTAGCAACATAATTTAGACGATTTAATACTTGAGAAACACCAATTTTTGTAGGTCCTCCAATTTTTGCGGAACCAAAATTGCCAGTAGCCAAACTTGTTTTAAGACCAACTTCTAGAATTACACTCTTAATAATTTTATTAATATTACTAGCATTTACAATATCTTCAAAGTTTCCAGAAGCACGCCAACTTCCATTATGAATTTCTTTTGAAAGACTTGAACGAATATCTTTTACAATTTTATTATTGAAATATGTTCTGAAAAGAGAAGCAAGTAGAAAGCCTGGCAAATCTACACGTTTGTTTGGATACGCATCTCTATCATCAATTGGAATCTTACCAGAATCAACCCATAGTAGTTTACGTGTCATATGAGCAAGATAACATGCTTTTCCATAATTGTCTTTATCAGTAAGACCAATATGAGGAAAGACTTCTGTATGGAGTAAATCTTGAATTTTCATAATATTATGTTTTGATTGCTTGGAAGAACTACTATTAATTTCATTGGAAAGATAGGCAATAGCATCCTCTTGTGTTTTAATCATACTTGCTTCTTGCATAGATTCATCAAATAGACTAAAATATCTGGGATCAGTTTTAAAAGAAGTTCCAGTTCCTGCTGTACTAGTTTGATCTCCATTATCGCCAAGAATTAGATCACAAATTTCTTTATCATTTGTTACGCCAAACGCACGGAAAAGGATAAATAGTGGGATATCATTTTTAATACGAGGAATATTTGCTTTTAGCAAATGAATTTGAGAATTCTTAGGATGATATACAATTTTTACCATATTACTTTTAGGGACTTGATCATTATCAGGGCCAATAGATTTTACTTCAATAACTTCAATATCTTTATTATTAGATTTATTATTACGAAATACAAATGGACGATTTTCACTCATTCGCTCTTGACTAATAATAACACGCTCACCACCAGAAATAATGAAATAACCACCCGCATCTTCAGAACATTCACCAAGAGCTTTTGGATGGAGATTCATTTGATCATGGAGTAAACAGTATTTGCTCCCAATCATTACTGGAATCTTTCCCATATGAACATTTGGAAATAGTCTTTCACGAATAGTTCTTTCACCAGATTTTGTATTATCAATAAATGTTGTTTTTACACGAACATCTACAAAAAGAGGAGCAGCATATGTAAGATTTTTTAAACGAGCATCATTAGGCATCATTGGTGATACTGCTCCATTATTTTCAAAGATAGTAGGTTTACGAAATGAAAGATTTTCAAATGTCATTGCGATTTCATATTCATATTTTGGACCAGAAAATGTTACTACTTCTGGTGTATTTGTCACTACTATATTATTTACACCCATTAAAGCATTAGCAGCAGAAGTAGAAAGACCTGTTGCTGAAGCAAGAGCAGAGCGAGGACCTGACAGAGGAACTTCTGGACTTCCTTTAACAATTATTGGATTTACATTTTGAATAATTTCTGGAATATCAATATCCATAAAGATATTAAATGATTCAATTTGATGGAAAATAATATGTCTTCCTTCACATTGTGAAAAGTATTTTGATAGAATGGAATGATATGAAGGATACATTTTAATAGTAAATAATAAGTTATATCTATATTTTAATTTTTTTATTTTTTTGTAAAAAATTCTTTAGATATAATTCTTTAGATATAATTCTTTAGATATGTTAGATTGAAAGTATGACTGATACAAAAGAGATTATATTAACTGGAGAGGCTGCTCAGATTATGAATGGTAGTAAAAAACGAAGATCAAGAAAAAATCAAAATGGAGGTGGTTCTACGCAAGGAGGAACAATTGTTCAATTACAATCTACTAGTTCTTCTACGGCAGAAGTAGCCAATATTTCTGGTGTAAATCCATCTAAATTAGCAGAAATAGCAGCACCAGTGTTTCCAAACCAAGCGGGTGGTAAAGTAAAGGTTGTTTTAAAAGAACCTAAGAAAAAAACGCAAAAGGTTGTATTATCTGTAGGAAAGATTTCAAATTTAAAGCCCCTTTCTGTTCCACTAAAAAATAAAACACGAAAGACATCAAAACAAATTAAATTTTCTTTAAAGAATCTTAGCAAGAAATTACATACAGCAAAAACAATTAAGAAACATGCGGAGGAAAAATCTATTACTGAAATAAAAAAACTTCTTGAAGATGCTAAACTTATTAAAGTGAATTCTAAAGCTCCAGAAGCAATGATACGCCAAATATATAATGATTATATGACGCTAAAGCACAAGGCGCTTTAAAAGCCTAAAAGCCTAAAAGCCTAAAAGCCTAAAAGCCTAAAAGCCTAAAAGCCTAAAAGCCTAAAAGCCTAAAAGCCTAAAAGCCTAAAAGTATAAAGATATAATAACTAGATGATAAGATGCAAGAAGAATATATAAAACTCTATAAAGAGTATGCTGGAAAATATGGACCAAATACATGCATTTTTCTAGAAGTAGGTAAATTCTATGAAATGTATGATAAAATTAATGAAGCAACTGGTATTGGAGAAACATCAATGCAACGTGCAGTTGCGATTCTTGGCATTCAACTATCTTTAAAAGATGATTCTGGATTATTTGCTGGAGTTCCAGAGCAGAGTTTACATAAATTTGCTGCGCAATTAACACATGAAGGTTGGACGGTAGTTGTAGTAGATCAAGAAAAAGGCGGGCCACAGAATAAGGTAATTTCTAGAAATGTTTCTCAGATTTTATCACCAGGGACTCATGTAGAATCTTTTTCTTTAGAATCTGTATATATTGGATGTTTAATCCTAGAAAGTTATTCAGAAACAGCTGCTCCAAATTTTTCAATTAGTATAGCTGATATTTCAACAGGACGTTGTTATAGTTATGAATCTAAATTAGAAGGAAAATATGATTCATGGAATTTTGATAGATTATTACATTTCTTTCAGATTAATCCAGTAAGAGAATTATTAGTAAATTATAAAGGATGTAGTCCAACACAAGAGTTTTTGAGACAAAATCTTGGATTAACAAATACATTGATTCATTTAAAACCATATATAACAATTACTGATAAAATTGTTTTAATGAAGACTTTTTTTAAAAATAAATCAATGATATATATAAATGATTTTCTTAAAATTTTACCTAACTCTTTAATGGAGAAAAGTTTTGTATATTTATTAAATTTTCTTGATTTACATTTTCCTTCAAAGAAGCAAGTGCTTGAAGAACATATTGTATGGAATCCAGATTCTTCTACATATTTAGGAAATAATGTATTAAATCAATTGAATTTTATTTCTAGTAATAAATCTATTTTAGATTATTTTCAAAAAACATTTACTCCTATGGGTAAAAGAGCAATAAAAGAAAGACTTTTATATCCATTGAGTGATATTGATGTATTATCAATGAGAGTATATAGACTAGAAAATGTTATTAATATGGATCCAAAGAAAAAGAAAATAATAGAATTTTGTTTGAAACAAATTTCTGATATACAAAGAATACATCATAAATTCTTTTTATATAATTTAAATTCTATTGATATATTAAATTTAGATCAAAGTTATAATCGTATTTTAGAAATTATGAAACTCTATACAACAGACATTTCTTTTATAGAATCTTTTACGCTATATTATGAATATTTTAAAACACAATTTGATGTTAAAAAGGCAAAAGAATCATCAGAAGATTTATCATTTTTAAGTGAAAAATTTGCTCCAAAAAGTTTTGAACTAGAAACAAATTTGAAATTACAAAATGTTAAAGCAAAAAGTTTTCTAGAAAAAATAATAGAGTTTTCTGGAGAAACATTAAAATTTGAAGAAAAAGAAACAAATATTTATTCAATTGATGCTTCTAGAAGAATTATGACAAATATTGATACTAAGCTTAAAAATACAAAACGAGAATTATGGCCTCATAATGATATTTCTATTACTATACGTAAATCAAATGGTTCATTAACAACATCATATTTAGAAATAATACATAATCAAACAATTATATATAGAGGAAAACTCAGAGAAGCTGTTAAACAAGAGCTACCACCTATTTGTAATAATATTAGTGATGCCTACAGAGATTTATGGGTAGAAATAGAACACTATATTAGTGAGATTGATATATTATTTACTATGGCAAAAGTGTGTAAAGAAAAGAATTTTGTTAAACCAATATATGAAGACAATTCAGAAAGTTCTGGAGTAGACATTATTGGATTAAGACATCCATTAATTGAAGAACAAAATGTATTACAAGAATATGTAAAACATAATGTTAATCTAGATAAAAATGGTTGGTTATTATATGGTATGAATGCTTCTGGTAAAAGTTCATTAATGAAAGCAGTTGGAATATCAGTTCTTCTAGCCCAAGTTGGATGTTATGTTCCAGCAACTTCACTAACGCTCAAGCCATACAAAGGAATTTATACAAGAATTTTAAATCAAGATAATATTTATGCTGGATTATCATCATTTGCTGTAGAAATGTTAGAGTTGCGAGAGATTCTTAAAAAGGCAGATCAATATAGTTTAGTCTTAGGAGATGAATTATGTTCTGGAACAGAATCAGTTTCTGCGACTTCATTAGTTGCGGCAGGAATTATTTGGCTTCATAATAAAAAAACGAGTTTTATATTTGCCACACATTATCATGGATTAAATGATATTAAACGTATACAAGAATTATCAAATCTTAAGATTTATCATTTGAAAGTGTATTATGATCCTATAAAAGATATATTAGTATATGATAGAAATTTAGAAGAAGGTCCTGGCAATACATATTATGGATTAGAAGTGGCAAAAGCGATGAATATTCCATTTGAATATTTAGAATTAGCACAAGAAATACGAAGAGAGATTCTTCATGAAGGAACAAGAACATCCCCATATAATTCAAAACTAGCAGTAAAAGAATGTGAAATTTGTAAATGTTCTATACAACATATGTTAGAAGTTCATCATATTACCCAACAAAAAGAGGCAAATAAAGAAGGATTTCTTCCAGATGGAAGTCATAAAGATTCATTAAATAATTTAATTGTGTTATGTAGCAAATGTCATGATGAGTATCATGCTGGAAAATTAATAATAGGAAAAATGAAACAAACATCGTATGGAGAAGTAAGAACAATTACTCAACTTGAGACGCCAAAGAAAATAAGCAAATGGAAAAATGAAGAATTAGAAATTATTCATTCTTATTTGAAAAAGTATCCAACTTTAGGATTAAAACGTTTAGCATTTGAATTAGAGCAAGAAGAAAATATTAAGATAAGTGAGCAATCATTGCGACTTATGAAGAAGGAGCAACAGTAGGTAGAGCATTTTGAGGCATTGCAATATAGGTCATAGGACCAGCGGGACCAGCGGGACCAGCGGGGCCAGTAGGACCAGTAGGACCAGCATCTCCCTTTTCTCCCTTTTCTCCAGCATCACCCTTAGGGCCAGTAGGGCCAGTAGGACCGGTAGGACCAGCATCTCCTTTATCTCCCTTAGGACCCGGAGGGCCTGCTACAACACTTGAAGGACCATTTTTCTTCAAATCCAGAAGTTCCTTTTGTAAAGCGGCAACAGAGGCTTCTAAAGCACGAATCTTACGTCCAACGGGATTAAATCCTTGATAGTTATTTCCACTAGCGCTTGAGATTGAAGACATATTCTAGAAACATAATACAATACATTAAAAGGATTTCAACGCATAAAATAAAAAAAATTAAAATATAAATTTACTTTATAAATTAGTATCAAGAAATGATTATTCCAATTCGTTGTATGAGTTGTGGTAAACTTATTGCGGATAAGTGGAGATATTATCAAGATGAAGTAAAAAAAATGAAAAAAGATGATTCTCTTGAAAGATATTTCTTTGATGGTAAAAATATTCCAGATACACCTGAAAAGAAAGTGATGGATAAGTTAAATTTTAAAAGGCCATGTTGCCGTAAGCATTTTCTAACTCAAATAGATTTACTAGAGAAGATATAGATAGTATGGAGTTCTTAGTTCCATCTTTATTTATATTATTATTGGCTGGAATACTCGTATTTTTTGTAGTTCCCCGAGTATCATCATTTATAATTTTTATAATTTCTGTCATATTTTTATTTTTAGCAGTCTATTCTCATTATCAAATGTTTAGTCACGAATATAAAACAAGTGCTTGGCGTGATTCAATTCAAACATATGCACCAACAATATTAATAGTTGCGATTGTAATTGGTGTTATTGTATCATTTTCAAATCTTTTTACAAATATGCAATTCAATATTCGTATGCCAAGATTTAACTTTTTTACACCAAGAAATACAAAGAAATTTTCAAATATTGAGGGATATTCTGAAATACCACTTACAAAACTACGCGAAATAGAAAGACAGTTATAATAGATGGCTAGGCAAACAAGGAAAAAAAAGAGTTCTACGAATGTAGCAAAACCTTTTACAGTTCCACAACTACGAAAGGCATTTGAATTAGTTGATATGGAAACAAGAAAGATTTTAGCAAAACATCCTATAAATGATTCATCTGTTTCTGAATTTCAGAAAGTGTGGAAATCAATCTTTCATAAAGTAATTGATGCGCAAGCAGCAAGATCATATTTACAATTACAATCAAAGACTAAAAAGAAAACAAAAGGAACACGAAAGAGTCAAAAAGGTGGTTCTGCTCCGGTTGATTATATGCTACGTCCCGGACTTGATGGAACGCATGGTGTATTCTTACCATATGTAAGTTCCGGATTAAGCTTTTACAATAATATAAATAATATTGCCATGGATTCTGATTGTGGCAAAGTTGATATTACTCCACAAATAGCAGCAGATATGGGATCTAATAAGTTCTATAGTGGTGGAGCGAGTCTAGGTGAATTAACAGGCTCTAGAATTATCCCAGCATCAGTGCCTCCCTCAGTATTACAAGATGCTCAAGATACAATGCTTGGTCGTCCTTTAGGAAACTCTCCTAGTGTATTAAATACAAAATATCAAGCTCGGTAAGCAATAGTGTAAAAAGCACATAAGAATTAACCTCATATTTCATTAGGTCAATTATTATGGAAAGGAATACCGATTCTAGAACTTATGCTGAATTGTTATTAAAAAATTATTTTAAAACATTTCCATATCCTTTTACACATCATCAGATTAATAGTTTTGATCAATTTGTAGGCACTGATATACCAGCAATTATAAAAGCAGCAAATCCTATATTATTACTTCAACAACGTATTGGTACTAGTGATGAATTCTCTTACAAAGTAGAAATTTTTATAGGAGGATTAGAAGGAGATAAATTTTATATAGGAACACCGTCATTATCATTAAAGGAAGGACAAGAAGTAAGAGTGTTGTATCCAAATGAAGCAAGACTACGTAATTTGACGTATGCTTCTTCAGTAGAAGCAGATATAACAATAAGAGTAACATTTGTAAGACCAAATCCTTCTGGAAAACTTGAGAAACAGATTGTATTATTAGATTCTCAAGATCCTAAATATAGTTATTTATCACATCTTCCACTATTTCAACTTCCAATTATGCTCCATAGTCGTTATTGTCTATTACATGATAAACCTAATATATTTTTAAAAACAGTAGGTGAATGTTCTTATGACTATGGAGGTTATTTTATAATAGATGGTTCTGAAAAAGTATTAATAACACGTCAAGAACAAGCATTTAATACATTATATACGACTAAACAAATAAGAGATCCTCAAGTTGATGTATATGCTTCAATTCAATGTTTAAATCCTAATACAAAACAAGTAAAACGTGTTGCGTTAATATATCTAAAAAATACAAATACACTTGAAGTAAGTATTCCATTTGTGCGTAAACCAATTCCAGTATTTATATTATTTAGAGCATTTGGAGTTCAAAGTGATGAAGATATTTATCGTTTAGTATTTCCAAATGAAGAAGATATAGAAGCAAAAATATTAGGTCCATTACTCCATGAAAGTATGGTAGATGCTCATCCTTTTACAGATACATATATGTCAATTCAATATATTAAAACATTAACAAAGGGATTTTCTGAATCTCATGTATATAATATATTATATAATCAAACATTTATTCATGTTGAAAATAAACCATTAAATAAAGCAGTATTTTTAGCAGATTGTGTGCGAAAAATATTAAGAGTTCAATCTGGTTATAGTCCAAGCACAGATAGAGATGATATTAGAAATCAACGTTGTTTAACATCAGGTCTTTTAGTGCGTATGTTATATCAAAATATTTATACAAAATGGACAAAAGAAGTATCAAGAGCAATTGATAAAGAATATAAATATAATACAACAATTTATGAAGGACAAAACTTTTTAAATCTATTCTTGCCAGGAAATATTAATACACTATTTCAAGTTGGATTTATAACTGCTGGGATTAATAGAGGATTCAAGGGAAAATGGAGTTCTGGAGTTGGTGAAGAAAAATCTGGAGTATTACAACCTCTTTCACGATTATCATATTTAGATTTCTTATCACATTGCCGACGAGTTGTATTAGATTTTGATACTGGAATGAAACTCCAAGGACCTCGTCGTCTACATACAACCCAATTTGGATATTTCTGCACATCAGAAACCCCTGGCGGTTCAAGTATTGGTATCACAAAGAACTTATCAATACTTACAGCAATAAGTCTTTCAATGAATCCAGCAATTTTTATAAATTGGTTAATTAAAATGGGTATTATTCCAATAAATGATTTAACTCCTTTGATGATGAAGGTGGCAGTTCCAGTATATGTGAATGCTGGTATTGTAGGATTTTGTTTAAAACCTTTAAAATTAGTAGAAGCATCTAAGGCTCTAAAACATACTGGATGTTTACCGCCATATAGTTCAGTATCTTTTAATATTAGTGAGAGAAAAGTAAGTTTCTTTTTTGATGAAGGTCGTCCAGTAAGACCTCTTGTAATTGTAGAAAATGGTAATTATCCATATGAAAGTATTATGAAAAAAGAATCTTGGAGAAATATGGTAATGGGAACGTTTTCTAAAACAAAAGATTTTAATATTAATAGCACTATTTTTTATGATCCACTTGTTGATAATGAAAAACCAACATTTGATGATTATATAAAATTATTAAAACCATTTGAAGGGATTATTGAATATATTGATCCTTATGAATCAAATGAATCATATATTGCGATGTATCCAGAATTAATTAAAAAAGAATCTACACATGTTGAACTCCATCCTTCAAGTATTGTTGGATTATTAACATCTATGATTCCTTTTCCCAATCATAATCAATCTCCAAGAAATCAATTATCATGTAGTCAGTCAAAACAAGGTGTATCTATCTATTCTACAAACTATCCAAATCGTTATGATAATCAAACGCATATATTATGTTATGGCGAAGCACCTCTTGTTCGCACATTATATTATGATTATGTTGCGGATGGACAAATTGGATATGGCCATAATTTAATTCTAGCAATGGGAATATTTAGTGGATATAATCAAGAAGATGGTATTGTATTTAACGCAGATTCTATTGCACGTGGTATGTTTAGAAATATTACATTTAGAAGCTATGAAGCATTTGAAGAAGATGATGAAAAAGCACATACAAAAACACGTATTGCAAATCCAACAAGTGTTCCAGCATGGACTAGTTTGAAAGCGGGATTGGATTATAGAAAGTTAGATGAACGAGGTATAATTAAAGTTGGTGAATATGTTGATGAAAATACAGTATTAATAGGACGTTATATTCAGAGCGGAAGTGGCAGTTTTAATGATGCTTCAGTAACAGGACAAGTATGGACGACTGGAACAGTTCAAGATATAAGTGTAACAGTAAATAATAAAGGATTAGCATTAGTAAAGATTCGTGTATTACAAGACAGAATTCCAGAACTGGGCGATAAATTCTGTTTAACAGATGATCATGATGTATTAACAAAGAATAGAGGTTGGGTATCAATTGATAAAATTACAAAAGATGATGAGGTTGCTCAATTAAATAGGGACTCTAATACAATGGAATACGTAAAACCAAATGAAATATATGTATTTGATCAAAATGGTATTATGTATGAAGTTGAAAATCAAGAAGTAAGTTTGAAAGTTACATTGAATCATAGAATGTGGGTTTCTACAGAAGAAAATAATGATATCTTCAAATTATGTTACGCTAGAGATATTATTGATAAAGATGTATATTATCAAGGTATGAATAATGAGAATTATTTTGTGGGACAAAAATATGGAAAACTTATAGATTTTACTGGAAAAGTATATTGCATAAGTGTTCCATCAGAAGTATTTTTAGTAAGAAGAAATGGAAAAATTGTATTTACTGGCAATAGTAACAGACATGGTCAGAAAGGAACAATTGGTATGTTAATCAGAGCTGTAGATATGCCTCGTTCTGCAAATGGAATTGTTCCAGATATGATGATGAATCCCCATGCGATTCCATCACGCATGACAATCGCACAACTATTAGAAGGAATTCTAGGAAAATCTGCTTGTTTAGCAGGATTTATAGGAGATGCTACTGCTTTTATGAATGAATCCAATATTGAACAAAATATAGGAGATGTATTAACAAATCAATTTGGATTACATAGACATGGAGAAGAAATATTATATGATGGAACAACGGGTAGTATGATACCATCAACAATCTTTATGGGAAATGTATATACTATGAGACTAAAACATATGGTGGAAGATAAATGGAATGCTCGCGGATTAGGAAGAAGAGAGCAGAAAACACATCAGCCAACGGGAGGACGTGGTAATCAAGGTGGATTACGTATTGGTGAGATGGAACGTGATGCTTTATTAGGGCATGGTATTTCTGCTTTTACACAAGAATCATATATGAAGCGTTCTGATGGAACCATTATGACAATATGTAATGGATGTGGAACAGTTCCAATTTCTAATGAATCTACTAATTTATATATATGTCCATTATGCGATGGACCAGTACAGTTTGTAGGAGATAATATAAATAATTTTGAGTTATTACCTACATTAAAAAGAAGTATTACAACATTTTCAAAGATTGAAATACCATATTCAATGGAGGTATTAAATAAAGAATTAAATACATATATGAATATATTTTTAAGATTTTTAACAGCAAAAGATGTATCCCATATAAGAAAAACTAAAAATGGAGGATTAAGTGAAAAGGAAATTAAGGAATTATTAAATACAGAATTACAACCAAGAGTATTTAATGATACAAATAATCCAGAAATAAAAGAAGAAGAACCAAAAATAGTAGTAAGTGATACGCAAAAGAGACAATTAGGAGAAATACCAGAAGAAGTTATACCAGAAGATGAAAAATTACCAGAAATTACGATGTCCGCAGCAAAAGCAGAACTTGATACATTAGATGAGTTAGATACTGATGATATAACAGTGACACAATCAGTAGTAAATACAATACCACCTCCTCAACAAATGGTAATGGTAATGCCACTAGAAACAGCAATGGCATTGAATACTACTACTGTATTACAATCACAAGTGCCAAACGCACCCCAGACACTTATGGTGGATACAAGTGCTCAAGCAATGAGAGCACAAGGATTACCACCCGTAGAAGAAGAAGTGCGTTTAAGACCAATATTAAAACGCAGTAATAGCCCAGCACCAGCAAGAGTTAAGAAAACAACATTTTCAATAAATAAAATGGGTGGTAATGATGATAATGATGGTAATGATACAGAAGATATACCAAAAAGCAATATGACAGTAAATATTATAAAAGAAGAATAAAAGCAAATAAGTAAAAAAATTAAATTATTTAAAAAATAATTAATAGTATTAGTTAAAAATGGATGCTGAAGTATATGATGTATTATTCAGAAGTCGCAAAACTCTACTGAATATATTAGCAGAGAAAGGCTATGATATTAGCCAATATGAAAAATTTGGTCCATGGGAGATTGAGACAATGATTTCAAATGAAAAGAAAAATTCTCTAGGAATGACGTTAACAAAGAAAGAAGGGGATGAAAAATGTATTGTAATCTATCGTCTAAATAAACTTAAACAAAGTATTACAAAATTTATTCAAACCCATTTTATTGATGAAGAGTCTGATGAATATATCCCTGATTCACAAAATGCTGAAATTATTATTATGCTACTAGAAACAGTAAATAATCCAGTATTTCACGATGCTGCTTTATCAATTTATCAAAAACACAAAATTCGTATTTCATTCTTTCAAGCTCATAGTTTAGTGAATAATCCCAAAGATCATATTCTTGTTCCACCACATACACTTGTAGCAAAAGAAGATATACCAGAATTAAAAAAGAAGTTAAATATTCAAAGTGTATCAAATCTTCCATTTATTCGTTTTCATCAAGATATACAAGCAAGATTACTTGGAGCAGTTCCCGGTGATGTAATTAAAGTTACACGTCCAAGTCCATCAGCTGGATTAGAATTTGTTTATAGAGTTTGTGTTCCTTAGTTAGGAAATGTCTATACCAACAGATTTATCAACATTAACAACAAATGAAATTAAAGATTTAATTAATACAATGTTAGCAGATTATAATGAATCGTCTCATAGTTTTAATACTGCGGCATATAGAACTTATATTCCAACATTTTTAAATGAATTACAAAAATTAGTATCATCAAATCCAGCAACTATTTTACAAAATACGAATAATAAGTTATTTGAAATAGATGATGATATAATTAAAGCAAAAGAAGATTTGCGTATATCTCAAGATAGAGTAAATAGTTTAAGAGAATCAAATAAACAAAGTTATTATGAAAGTTGGTTTCCTATAAATAGACCTTTACGGAGTTCAACAAATATAATACTTATAGGAATTGGAATATTTTTTTTTACTTTAACATTTTTTATGATTCTTCATTCAATGGGATTTGCGTTACACATGAATATATTATGGGCACAAGATATGCAAAAATTAAGAATTTTATTTCCATTTGGTATTACACCTACTTTAATAATTATTGGATTAGCAATAACAGTAGGATTCTTAGCCTTTTTAAGAAAAACATAAATAAATAGGATGAAATATATAAGAATAAATTCTATAAGAATAAATTCTATAAGAATAAATTCTATAAGAATAATTTCTATTATGATTATTATACTCATAATAGCAAGTATAAGTTATAAAGTATATGAAAAATTTCAAATAGCAGATTGTAATACATTAACAAATTGTAAATCATGTAGTAACTCATTTGGTTGTTTATGGTGTGTTAATTCTAATAAATGTGTTTCAGATTTGAGTAATTCTATTTTATGTCCTCAAGAAAGCACAATAGCAGATCCGATGGCATGTGATATAACTAGTAATCCCATTGATAACTCTGGTTCAACATTTACTGGAGGAAATTGTTCTGTAAATAGTGATTGTAAATCATGCTTAACATCTCCGGGTTGTTTTTGGTGTGCTAATAAACAAGTATGCTCATCAGAATGTATAGACGATCCTTCCATTTATAATTCTATTGAGCAATGTGTTTTACAAAAGAGTATTAGTATGAACACTGCTGTCTTTTCACAAACTGATTCTATAATTCCTGTTATGGGATTATCAAGAAATACGGATGGTTCTCTTACAACTCAATCATTAAAAATCATATTTGATTCATTTTCCTCAAAAGGAATGCCTATTATAGATTCAGAGTCAAAACAAAAAGCTTTAACACTAATTAATTCTGAAAAGAATGCTTATAATAATAAGTTTAAATCATATATGAATACCTATGTTGATAAGTCTATTGATTTTGTATCAGATGGTGGATCATTATCAAATGCTCAAGATATAAAAAATCATATTCAAGATTTGAATGATATATCCCGGTATATAAATAATTTTGATATATCAACGTATGTGGAAGGATATCAAAATATTGACAAATTTGATTATACATTGCAAGAAAACAGAGCAGTGAATTACAGAATACAATTATTATGGTTAGGTAATTTAATAGCACTTGGAACATTATTTTATTTAATGAAATAATAGTATGATACAAGATAAAGATAGATTTTATGGCGAATTAAATCGCTTTGGTGAAAATAAATATAAAAATCGTCTTGATACATTATTTGTATTTCAATTAACATTTATTGTTATTCTTGCTTTTATTACTTTATATTATTTGAATTATATTAATTTATTTTCAACAGCAGCCTTATCAATTATAACAATTATATTAGTAATATTTATTTTATTAATATATCTAAACAGAATTATTGTTGATCCTAAATTTCGTAATCAAAATAACTGGGATAAATATAATTTTGGCGATGGGACTTTAACACCTCCTAAGGGATATATATCTGCTGGGGTAAGTGGTGGAATACAAGGATCTACTCCGACTCGTGTATGTAATACGCAAACTACTTGTAGCGATACTTCTTCTTAGAAATATATTAGATGACTGATCTTCCTATAAGACAATTATTAGATACTGCTTCTTATTTAAACTCTAAACTTGAAATACAAAATCAAGATGATTTGAAGAATAAAACACTACTAAAAAAAGAATCATTAGAAGGACAAAAAGTAATTCTTCAAGATTTAAAAGATGCTATTGAAACATATAATCGTGAATATATTGAACGAGAATCAGATTTAAATACAACACCAAAGGCTACATTTACAAGTGTTCAAGATTATAGTTTATTTTTATTCTTTGCTGGATTTGCTGTATTTAATTTAGCAATATTAATATATATATTTAGATTTTCAAATTATCCTTTTATTCTTGGTGCTTCATTTATGCTTTTAATTACTTTAATATATATATTTTTAGTGTTTGTTATCCAGAGACTTGGTTAAGAAGTCGTATTAAAATATGCTTTAATACAATTAAATGTTTTTCCATCTTGAGGCTCTCCATATTCATTGGCAAGTCTCTTGCTGAAGTCATCTTTCTTCATTTTTCTATAACCATATTCTTTTCCACTTGCTTCAAACCATTCACCATATACACCCCAAATATCATTCATAGTAGAATTACTATCATTATCTTTAATAATACATTCATTCTCAAACTTAGCATATGGATCATTTGCTGCTTTATAATCATCACTTGCTTTCTTTACACATAAAGGTGTAGGTTCCAGACCAGAGGTCAAGTATTCTGTTTCATAAATATACACTAGAAGGCTTAGGAAATGTTCACGCCATCGCACTAGTTTTTCATCCAAGAAATTATCTCGTAAGAATACATTTTTTTTATTAGAAATATATTCTGGATCTTCTTCTGATACGAATTTGCTAATAAAGTTAAGAACACGAATACGTCTCCATGTTCCTCTATCTTGTGAATCAACACTTGGTTTAATATTACACATCATATTCATTTTACCAGTAATTTTAAACTTTTCTTGATCTTTGAATAAGCCACGAGCTTCAACCATATCTTCACCACTAAACTGTTTCATGCGGCTTGTATTAAGAGGCTCTTTAGGATCAGGCTCTTGAAGATAAATGAAACGTCTATTTTTAATAGCCATAATTTCTGGATTTGCTGCGCCAGCATCAGGGCGTTTACGTGTTAATGCTGTTGCTTGAAGAGACGATTGATAATCGCCAAATACAAGACACATAAGAGTTACAATTTTAGATTTACCATTACCACCAACACCTTCCCATACATAATATTGTTGTTCACGATTACAACCTTCTAGACAACTTGCGAGTAGTCGCAAGAAATAATCACGGAGGGATTTATCTGGGAAAATCTTATTAAAGAAATCAAAGATTTCTTCATACATTGGATCTTCAGAATTATAAGGAATATAATTAATTCCTTCAGTATATTCTGGATAATTATAGCCAGCTAAGAAACTTACATAATCTTCTGGAATACCGGGTCTGAAAATGACATGTTCTTTAGGATTTTCAGATGTCTTTACACGGAGTTGAATAATACCATTGCGACAAGCAAATAGATAAGGATCTTTATTTAATTTATTAGTAAAATCTTCATCACAGAAAACGGTTTCAGCCATTTTCATAGTTGCTTCCACAAATCCATTTGTAAATAAATTATTTCTCATTTTCTGAAAACGTTTTACTTCTGCTTGCGCAACATCAATATCAGATTTTGATAGATTTGGATCACATGCTCTTAAACTATATTTATGACCTACCTCAGTAATATATTTTGCCACTTCAGTAGAGATTTTTGTTTTCAATTGAATACCTTGATTAATATGTTTCCACATATTCATTTTATCATCATAATAATACCAATCAGTATTACGATTATTAATAGAAGCAACATAATTATTTTTATAAATCTTTTTCATTAGTTTTGCCATATGAAAATGAGTTCCATCTACTTCATTTCTAATATATTCATGGATAGAATCATCAATAATTTTTTTATAAACTTCTGGATTATCATGCTTTGCCCACATATGAAGACTTCGCTCAGTTAGACGAGGGCCATCAGAAGAACCATTCCGCATTTTATGAAAGAACTCAGCACGAAGTTGTGCAATATTATTATTGCGAAACTTTGAAGAATATTCACTAAAATTCATCCATAAAGTAAACATTTCATCTGATTCTTCAATATTATGAAGAGCCCAACCAAGACGCATCCAACTATCATATGACTCTGCTCTTTTATGATCTAGACAATCCATTACAAGTTTTGTAATAAGATGTTTTTCTTGTTCATTTGGAGGAATCATAACAAAGTCTTGAATATTCATTGGAACATATTGTTGTTCATCATCATTAAGTTCTGGAAGTTTTCCATTTAATAGAATTTCATAATCATCAATCATATCTTCACGCACTATATTTTCATCATCAGCAATATTATAACGAATACTCAAAAGTTCTAATAGCTCACGATTTGAATAATTTGTTTGATCTTCTTCCCATGTATTATTATTAGGATCATATACATATACATTTGATAGTAGATAAGGAGGAACACTTGGTTTAGATTCACCATATGGAAACCATCCTTGTTTGCGAGTCATTGATTCATCATATACTTCTTTATCATCATTAATGTATCCAGTACCATCAAAGCAAGCTTTGAGAAAACCTTCTTGGAGAATATAATTGCGGATCACTTTTTGTTTTTCATTTTTTAGAGTAATATCTGGACATTCAATATGTATTCCATCTTTAATGTATGGTTTACTTCCTTCACGATAAGGACTTGGTCTTTTTGTAATAAAGAAACGAAGTTTATCATACCCTTCAACATTAAAGAATTTACGAACTGTTTCTCCAATTTTCATTGTAAAATTGAATACATGTGTTTCTTTGAATTTTCTAATTTTATTAGTTTCAAGAGAATAATGAAAATCAATATCTAACATTAATGGTTTGGATTCATTTATTCTTGGATGTTCAATAAGATTTAATGGTGTTCCTTGTTTTACAAATAGATAATCATGTAATAAATCATAGAATTTTGAATATTTATCATGCGGAATTATCCATCTTCCACCAAATGTCGTTCCCATGCCGGTTAGACTTGATTCTTTAGAATTTTTTGAAACATTATCACTAAGAAATGTAAATAGTTCATGATTACGTAGTAAAGAGGACATTCTAATACTTTTCCTATGGATAAAATTGGATTAATTTTTTTGGTTTTTTACTATAAGGTATAAAGGGATATATTTAATTAATTATACATGAATAATAAGCGACTACAAAAAGAATTATTACAAGTAAATGATAAAAATATAAAAGATCAAGGTATATTTTATTTTATTGAAAATGATTCATTAAATAAAGCAACTGCTATTATTTTTGGTCCTAAAGATACTCCATATGAATTTTGTCCACTAGAATATAGTTTTTCTATACCAAATGATTACCCATTTTCTCCACCAAGTGTTTTATATAAAACTAATGATGGAAAAACAAGATTTCATCCTAATTTTTATATTGATGGAAAAGTATGTTTGTCAATTTTGGGAACCTATTCTGGACCAAAATGGGCATCTACCATGAATATATCCACAATTCTTTTGAGTATATATTCTTTAATGAATGATAATCCTCTTATAAATGAACCATGTTATGAAACTACTACATTAAATAATCCTAAAAATCTTCAATATGCACAATATGTTGAACATCAAATGATAAAATTATTTTTAAATATGTATGAAGATAAATATTATGATAAATATAAAAATCTAGATACAGAATTTAAAATTAAAATAGAAGAATATTATACAATTATTAAAAATAAAGTTATAATGAAAGCAAAAGATCAAGAAATATTATTTACTATGTTAACATATAATATGTCTGGATATACTACATATAAAAAATTAGCAACAAAATATGAAAAAAATTAAAATTTTTTTAATTTAAATGAAATTATAGAACAAATGGATTATTTCTGCCCAACATGTAAAAATTATCTGTATCCTCAAGTTGATGATAATAAATTAACAAGAATCTGTAGAACATGTGGATTTCAAATGGAAGATAAAGGTGGTCTAGTGATGGAAACATTTGTAAAACAAAAATCTACTGATTCTTATAAAATCTTAGTGAATGAATTTACCCGGCAAGATGCTACATTACCATATCTAACCGATTTAAAATGCCCTAATACTCAATGTTCTTCAAATAAAGGAACATCAGAACGTAAGATATATTATATTCAATATGATCGTGAAAATCTAAAATTTGTTTATATATGTAGTACTTGCGATCAAACTTGGATTAGTCGTTAGCTTTCAATTTCATTGAACTAAAGTATAAATAGGATGAGTGGCACAATAAAAAAAAGAAAATTTTTTTATGTGTCAGAAGAAGCAACAAAAAAAAATAAAGAAGGTGGCAAATTAGAGATAAAAGAAAATTTAGGTGTAAAAACAAAAGAAAAACCAGTAACTGAAGCAAGAAAAACAATAAAAGAAAAAGTTTCCGCTCTTGGTGAAAAATTAGGATTAAAACGAGAAACAACTGGAGCACCGACAAAAGAAGAAGTATCAGTTGCTGAAAAAGAATCTACAAAAGAAAAAAGTATTTCTGAAAAAGCTAAAGAAAAAGCAGCAGAAAAAGAGGAAGCAGCTAAAGAAGAAGAAAAAGTAAAAGAAGAAAAAGCAACAAAAGAAGCAGAAGCAAAATCAAAATTAGAAGCACAATTAAAAGATCCTAAATTTAAAGATAAATTAGAAGCTATTACTGGTAAAAAAACAGAATCATTTGGAACAAAACCAACTGAAGCAACAATTAAAAATGAAGTTACTAAAAAAATAGATGATTTAAAAGCTAAAGCCGATGAAAAAGCTAAAGAAAAAGCACAAAAAGAAAAAGATGATTTAATAAAGAAAAATCAAGAACTTACTTCTGGTAAAAAAGATTTATTAAATAATAACATAAAAGGATTAAAAGATAGGTTTGACGATGCTTTATCTAAATTTAGAAAAAAATCTGATAAACCACCTCGTGATCCAAGCGAAATAATAAAAGAAAAAGAAGCTAAAGATAATGCTGAAAAGGAAAGGGCAAAAGAAAAGGATCATGAAGATGCACGAACAAAAACAAGAGCAGATGAAAATGATCATGCTACAAATGAAGCACATGCTAGAGATGAAGCTGCTAAAGAGCGTGATCCATTAAAGAAAGGTGAAAAAGATCCTAGAGATGATGAAAAAGT
>Ga0007854_10000259_pt1 | contig 36147 bp, 24 predicted proteins | sample CryBogCBH12Aug08_FD_60382 | JGI IMG/M metagenome (GOLD analysis project Ga0007854, IMG submission 60382) | Freshwater microbial communities from Crystal Bog, Wisconsin, USA - CBH12Aug08 | ecosystem: Environmental > Aquatic > Freshwater > Lake | place: Crystal Bog, Wisconsin, USA | collected... | reverse complement strand
AGCCTGCTCTCTTCCGCCAACTCGCCTCGCCAGGTGCAGCTCACCTTGCGCCTGAATTTCTAACATCCACTTCAACAATGCAGACTATTCCTGGCCAGACCATCGGCTAGGAATAGTCTCGCTGTGCTGAGGTATGTTGCATGCCAGTGCAGGGTGATCATGTCCTGCGCGAGATGCGCCACGTTCCATTTGCCATTCTGAAGAGGGATCAGCCCATGAATATTTGCCCGAGATCCATGTTCCACATGCCTTGTCCCGCGCTGAAATACAAGCGACCATGCTTCCTTGCGGCTCTGTGCGCTATCGTGCTCTTTTCTTCAAGCACATTGTTTGCAAAACCAAGCGACCTCACTCTCAAGTCCCCCACTGGAATTCTGACCTTGAAGTTTGCCTTGGATCCATCGGGCGCATTGACATATTCAGTAGACCGCGGAGCAGAGTCCGTCCTGTTGACCTCCCGGCTTGGCTTCGAACCAAGTTGGGTTAGTGGATTCACGGTTGTGTCGAGTGCACGAGCGCAGCATCGCTCATCCTGGAAGCCCTTGTATGGTGAGCGCGACTCAATGCCGGATAACTACAACGAGCTTACAGTGGAGATGGCACAAGCCAACGGCCATGGGCTTACCATTCAGTTCCGCGCCTACGACGAAGGGCTCGCTTTGCGTTATGGCGCCAAGGAGCCGATGGAAATTCTAAAGGAGCTGACGGATTTTCACTGGCCAGCGAACAGCTTTGCCTATGAGGAACACGGAACCGAAGGTGAATATTCACGCAGTGCGGTTTCAGCCGTAGCCCCGCGATGCCAGACACCGCTCACCATCGAACTGCCCGGCGGTTCATACGCAGCCCTGCTTGAAGCCGCCAATGTAGATTTTCCTCAAATGACCATCGCTTCAGAGAAGGGCGTTGAGAATACCCTGATTGCGGAACTGGGTGGACCCGGGAAACTACCCGCGGCAGGGTATACGCCGTGGCGGTTGGCCATGTTCGCCAAAACGCCGGGCGAAATGCTCGAACACAATTATCTTGAGCTTGATCTGAACGGCAAGCAAGCTCTCTCGGATGTTTCCTGGATCAAGCCAGGCACAGCCATGCGCGAGGTTACGCTATCTTCCGAGGGCGCCCACAATGTCATCGACTTCGCTGCCGCTCACCACATCAGTTACTTGGGCTTCGATGCGGGATGGTACGGATCAGAAGACTATACATTGGGCGACGCAACTCACGAGCGCACGCTGGATAGAAGCGGCAAGCCTGCACCTCCTCTGGATATTCAGGAGGTCGTGCGCTATGGCAAAGCCCACGGCGTGGGTGTCATCGTTTACATCGACCACAAGCAAGCCGAAAAACAGCGCGATATTCTGTTTCCTCTGTACGAGAAATGGGGCCTGGCCGGCGTAAAAATCGGATTTGTGAATGTTGGCTCACAGCAGGATACATCCTGGATTACGGAAACCGTACGAAAGGCAGCTGAACATCACCTGATGCTTGATATACACGACTCCTATCGCACAACCGGGTATACTCGAACCTATCCAAACCTTCTGACCGTCGAGGGAATCCGCGGCAATGAGCATTTTCCCACCCCGGAGCACAACTCAACCATCCCGTTTACGCGCTACCTGGCGGGCTCGGCTGACTACACCATTTGTTACTACACCCCGCGCCTGAAGAACACCCATGCCCATCAGTTGGGCATGTCCGTCATCTCCTACAGCCCTGAGCAATGGATTCTCTGGTATGACAAGCCATCTGATTTCCACGGGGAACCGGAGATCGCATGGTTCGAAAACCTGCCGACGGTATGGAATGAAACACGTGTACCCCTTGGGGAAATCGGGAAATACACAGTGCTGGCCCGGCGGAGTGGGAACGACTGGTATGTGGGCGCAGTTGGAGACAGCAATGGAATGACGCTCCACCTACCCATGAAATTCCTGAAAGCAGGAGTGACCTACGACGCTACAGTCTATAGCGACGATGCGTCCGTACAGACAGCAACCCAGGTTGCAATCGTACATCGCAAAGTGACTAGCTCGGATATCCTCGATCTTCCTCTCCTTCCACGCGGGGGGGAAGCAATCTACTTGGCACCTGTAGGCAACCTGCCTGAAAGATAGAGGTCGGGTCCAGAGGTTTGAATCACCCTACCAATGTGGCCATGTCTTTTAGCACTGCCAAATATCCATAAGCCGTGATCGATTCTCCATTCGAAACCGCCTGACCTGCCTCCCTGCACCATATTCGCAAGGGGACTGGCAGGCGGTTTTACCTGGGCCGTCCATGCGCTAGATCCGCAGAGTTGCGGGGGAGTCGGGAACGGTAGATCGTCTGGCACGTAGCTAAAAATCCGTCTGACACCGAATGTTGTATCATTCGAGAGCGGGATTCTTGAATGATACAGCTTGAAAATGTTTCCAAGAGCTATGGAGCAGGTAAGTCTGTTCTGGCCTTGAAGAACGTCACTTTGCAGATCGGTCCCGGGGAGCGGGTAGCCGTAATGGGGCCTTCGGGCTCGGGAAAGTCCACCCTCTTGAACCTGGTGTGCGGGTTGGATGAGCCCACATCGGGTTCAGTGAAGGTCGAAGGGGTGGAGCTTTCAGGACTGACCGATGATGCACGAACACGGCTTCGCCGTGAAAAGGTCGGCATGATCTTTCAGACATTCAATCTCCTCTCTACTCTAACGGCATTGGAGAATGTGGCATTGCCGCTTCGCCTGCAGGGGCTTTCAAAGAAGGAAGCAGAAGGCCGCGCACTGTCGATGCTGAGTCAGGTGGGGCTCAAGAACAGAGCTGCCCACCGTCCCGATGAGCTATCTGGCGGTGAACGCCAGCGTATAGCCATAGCGCGCGCGCTCATCTTCCATCCACCTTTGCTTTTGGGAGATGAACCCACCGGCAATCTCGACTCCACCACCGGCGATGAAATTCTTCGATTATTGGATGATCTTCAACAGGAGTACAAGAGCACACTCCTGATGGTGACCCATAATGCTGAGGCGGCCAGCTATTGCAATCGAATCGTCACACTTCATGACGGTCAGATCGTGCAAGACATTCCATCTGGACCTGCACCAGCCAGAGATCGAGGATGATTTTAGCCCTCTGGCAAGTTGCCTCTCGACAGTGGAGAATACATCGCCTCCGCGTAGCCATGACTACACTGGGTATCGCTCTGGGTGTTGCGGTGTTCTTCGCAGTGCGGACCGCCAACTCTGCACTCCTGGATTCACTCACACTGACCGTTCAGCGGCTCGCAGGCAAATCGACTCTGGAAGTAACGGCAGGAGAGACTGGGTTCCCCGAAGAGGTACTTGATACCGTACGAGCAACGCCTGGGGTGCAACTTGCCGAGCCGGTGATTGAGGTCATCGTACACACGGCTTTCCAGGACGAAGGCAGCCTGCTTATCCTTGGCGTGGATACGACGGGCGACCAGCAATTGCGACAATATGAGTTTGACCGCGCGCAGACGCAAATCGCCGACCCTCTCACCTATCTAGCCCAGCCGAATTCAATCCTTCTTTCCCGATCTTTTGCCGAGAGGCATCGTCTGCAAATTGGCGATCATCTCCCTATCTTCACCGCTCACGGTAAGATGGACTTTATTGTTCAAGGAATATTCAAGCCCACCGGCATAGGAGAGGTTTTCGGCGGCAACATCGCGGTGATGGATATTTACTCCGCACAATTTGTATTCAATCGGGGCAATAATTTCGACCGCATTGACCTGATGAACTCGCCTGCCGTGCCGGTAAATGACGTTCAAGGCCGGTTGCGGGCTAGATTGCCGGCTGGCATTCAAGCGATGCGTCCTGAAGTAATGGGACAGGCTCTTGAGAATGCCGTGACGGCAATGCGCCTTGGAATGTTGATCACGAGCTTTATCGCTCTGCTCGTAGGCGTCTATATCATCTTTAATTCGTTCACCATCGCGGTAAATCAGCGTTGGAAGGAGATAGGTATTTTGCGCGCGGTAGGGGTCGAGCGCGGAAATATCAACGCGATGTTCATGGGAGAAGCGCTATGCATGGGCGTGGTTGGCTCGTGCTTAGGGATTGTTGCAGGATATTATCTGGCAGCGATTGCAAATAGGCTCATGGGATCAATTGCTGCTTCGTCTTACGGAATTATTTCGACGGCTGTGGCACCGAGACTCCATTCCGACCTGGTCCTAACCTCGCTTGGCCTTGGAATTGCCGCATCGATTGCCGGCGCATGGTTTCCCGCCAGAGCGGCTTCTTATCTGGACCCTATTCTGGCACTGCACAACATCGAATCGCGCCAACAGGAATCTGCGCTCGGATGGGGGCGAAGCACGTTGGGTGCCGTAGTGCTTTTTCTCAGTTTACTACTGATTCAGTTTTCTCCTTCGGGCGTAGGAATGGTATTCCAATTCTCCTATGCAGCAATCATGCTTCTAGGGCTCACCATCCTGCTGCCGATGCTGGTCCATTGGGCGGCGCGGACCATTCGTCCCGCTCTGGATTGGGCAGGAGGCTCAGAAGGTGCGCTTGCAGTGGACGCCATGATCCAGTCGCCACGCCGAAGTGCAGCGACAGTGGGCGCACTAATGGTAGGCCTCATGTTTGTATTTTCAACTGGCGCTTACATACAGAGCTACAAGCACATGATCAACCGCTGGACCAACCAGATGCTGAACGCAGACCTTGTTGTGGCAACATCTGCGTTGTTGCGCTCCACTTCATACCATTTCAGTGAGGATCTGGGGCACAGCATCACCGCACTGCCTGAAGTAAAGTCTGTCGCAAATGTGCGCTTCACTATCGTTCCTTATGCAGGCGATACGGCCGCCGTCAGCGCGATTGAAATGGACGCTTTTCTGGCTCGCGCAGCTGATGCGATTCAGGGAGGCAACAAGAAGACAATACAGAGTCTGTTACCGCGAGGCGAAGGCGTACTGGTCTCTAAGAATTTTGCGGCCCGTTGGAGATTCAGGGTCGGAGACCGAGTGCATCTTGACGCGCCTACAGGCTCTCTGGATTTGCCTATTCTTGGCATGGTTGAAGACTACCGCTCAGACAAAGGGACGATTTTCATGGATCGAGCTCTCTACAAGCGCTTCTGGAAAGACGATGGAGTGGACTTTGTCGAGGTGATGTTGAGGCCAGGACAGGATGCGACCACCGCAAAGAGAGACATTGAGCGACTAACAAGTGGCACAGAGCACGCGCTGGTCTACACCAACGCGGAATTCAGAAACTGGATTGGGACACTGGTGGACCAGTTTTTTATCTTGAATTACATGCAACTTGTGGTTGCGGTAATTGTCGCGGTTGTTGGGATCGCAAATACCCTGATCATCTCCGTGGCCGAACGGCACCGTGAATTTGGGATAATCCGCGCCATTGGCGGATACCGCAAACAGATTCGAAAGATGGTGCTTATGGAAGCTTTTTCCATATCGGTTGTGGGTGTAGTTGTGGGTGCGGTGGCAGCCCTTTTTAACATACAATTCTTGTCGCGCACAGTCTCGACAGTTCTTGCTGGCTATGACGTGCCATTCTATTTTCCTTGGGCCCTGATTTTGGAGACGTTCCCTGCCGTTGTTGCTGTTTCGCTGCTTGCTGGCTGGATTCCAGCCCGCCGCGCGATGAAGGCGTCAGTGATCGAGGCGATTGGTTATGAATAGAAATCACATTGACAAATTGACACGGATGACCGCGCTTTGCCTGTGCATTGGACTGTATTCAGGAACGACAACCATAGCAGCCGACATCCCCGCCAATGCACGCAAGATCATGGAAGATGTATACCGGCAGGACACGAGCAACGACATTACGATGCGGGCGAGTTTTCAGATATATGACAAACAAGGACACAGTTCAAAGAAGAACTTCACGTATCGCCGAATCGGTTCGCCTGGAGACGGCAGGACGTTGGTAGTCTTTACTGCGCCTGTTGAAATTAAAGGTGTTACGCTGCTGTCAATCAACCAGCATGGTGGGTCCAGCCGCCAGTACCTTTACACTCCGGCGACACGGCGTGTTCGCAGCATCGCTCCCCAGGAGCGAACGAGCCGCTTTATTGGCACAGATTTCACTTTCGAAGATATTGCAGATCGCGTGCTTGACGACTTCGACTATCGAGTCATTGACGATAAGGAAGTAATGGAGGGCCACAGGACTTTCAAGATTTCGGCAACGCCGGTTGATCCGCAGCGATCCCAATACAAGTATGTCTACTACTGGGTAGCGCAGGATGCACCTCAAATCCTCCACGCTGAAATGTACGATGCGCAGGGACATGAGGTGCGCATACTTCACGCCAGCCAGATCAAGCACGTTATGGGAATATGGGGTGCTCGTCACACAGAAATGCGCACATTGCAAGACGGCACTAGAACAGTATTTAGCATTGACGAAGTGAAGTTCAACACACACCTGGATGAGAACTTATTTACACCCGAGGGGATCGTTGAGCCGCGCAGTCCCAGTGCCCACAAGTAGGAGTATTAATTTGCTTCGCCTGAAAACTTCTCGCGCAATACTCGTCTAAGCAACTTTCCGGAATGATTTAGCGGTAAGCCGCCAGGCTCGATAATCCAAATGCGGCGAGGTGACTTGTAGGCCGCGAGGTTCTTTTGGCACCACTCCAGCAATTCGCTTTCACTTACAAGAGAGCCAGCAAGCAGCTCGACTGCACCTGCTGGAATCTCGCCCTTCTCGCTATGGGGCAAGCCGAATGCAGCTGCGCGGACCACCGCTGGATGAGCAGTCATGGCCTCTTCGAGTTCGCGAACGTACACTGAGTATCCGCCTGACTTGATCACATCCTTCATGCGCCCAACCAGTCGAATCAGGCCGAGCCGATTCCGCGTAGCGAGATCGCCGGTGCGTAGCCACCCGTCACTCGTGAGCAAGCCGTCTCCATTGCCTTTGTCCTTCCAATAATGAGGTGCCAGACCGCGACGTCGTATCTGACATTCACCTGTCACACCTGCTGCCATGGGACGGCCGGTATCATCTGCCACTCGGATACGAAACGGGGGCACGGGAAAACACAGGTCCCCGCTGCCTGGCAATATCGACAGCTCAATACCAATCATAGCGAGGCCACCGAGTTCCACCATCCCGTAGCCATTCAGGAGTACCGGTGGTACGCGTCTGCCACCAGGAAACCGCACGAGAGCACCAAACTTCCGAAGGCGTTGGCGAACTTCGGAAGGCAGATGGTCACTCGCCGAAAGCCACACACGGACGCTTTTTAGACGGACAGGATCGGGATTGCTGTTGACCAATCGGTGGAACATTGCTGGCACACCGACAAAGGCAGTAATGCCGAAGCGATCAACGAGATCGAGAGCACGCCCAACGTCAAAACGGTCAAGGAAACAGCCGCGAATGCCTGCCATCAATCCGTAGAGCGCAATACTAACGGCCATGATGTGCGACCACGGCAAAGCGATGAGCGCAAGGTCCTTGGAGCCTAAAAATATTCCTGCGGCAACAGTAGAGGCACGCGCTGCCAGTAGAGCCGTACTTGAAAGAGCAGCTCCCTTGGGAAACCCGCTTGTACCTGAGGTGTGAAATACGGCCACGGTTGCTTTGGGATCTATGGCTGTTGGCGGACGCCACGCAGCGGCAATTGTGCCGAACCTGGGAGCGCGCAGGAATCCTTCGAGTGTCTCTGCATCTTCGTCTGCCTGTATCCATGTCTGAAGATTCAGCGCATTGCGACCACCAATATTCCGTTCGTAGACCGCCTTATCTGTCACCAGAATCTCGGTGCCACTTTCGGCAAGGATTCGGCTGACTTCAATCAAAGAGAGTTGCGGATTCAGCGGAACCGCAATTCCTCCGGCCCGAACTATCGCCAGGAACCAATGAAAACACTCTCTATCGTTGGTGCGATAAATTGCCACGAGCTGGCCTGGCTTAAGCCCAACAGTGCTACGGAGAAAGGCATCTATGGCGCAGATATCAGAGTGCAGTTCGGCGAGACGATACGGCCCGCGTTCCTCAACTGAGACTTCGCAATCTCCCTTGCGCAGCAGCAGTTCGTCTACAAGATTGGCCACTGTTACATTGCGGTCACGCGCTAGTTGAAAACGCCGGAGGATGTTCATTGGGCAGGAATCGGCTTGCGTCCCCAATCGCTGGCGACGCAGTAATTGAAAAGGTGGTCGAGATATTCAAGCACTTGCGGCGGGTGTAAACCTGCCGGCTCCAGCAGGCGCTCAGCGTTGGTGGTATCAAACTGCATACGCATTGTGAAGTAGTCGCGGTAGGCGCGGCCGTCGCGCAGTACGCGGCGCTTTCGTCCCCACAGAGACATAAAAAGCAGCGGCCTCACCGCCGCAAAGAAAAAATTAGGATCAACATAGCGCGGTGGGGGCGCATCAAAATATTCCGCTGCGCGCTGAGCAATCTGCTCTATGGTAGCGCTGCCCCGCGGCCCTGCGCAGAGATGTACTGTACTGCCCTTAGCGGCATCATCAAAAGCGAGTCGCACTACCGATGAGGCAACAAAATCAACCGGCACAATGTCCAACACAGCATCAGGGAAGCCGGGGACGGTGCGCCAAAGTCGGCGCGCGTATATCTTGAGGGGCCAATACATCATTTTGAAACTTGACGTGGCGCCAGTACGAGAGTCGCCCACGATGATGCTGGGACGCAGGATGACGCCGGGAAGAGAACCCAAGTACGAACGCACCAGCGCCTCAGCTTCCGCTTTGGTCTGCTCGTAGGTATTGCGGTAGCTCTGGCCAACCGCGAGTTCGCTCTCACGCACCAAGTCAGTGCGCTCGCCCGCTACATAGGCCGTACCAACATAGGCCAAACTCTGCAGATTCGGCGAGTCAACAGCAAGATCCAGTACACGCCGCGTGCCTTCGACGTTAATACGACGAGCCTCACTGAGCGAATGATCGAAACGCACGGTAGCTGCGCAGTGAATCACGCGGGTTGTCTCCGCGGCAAGACGCTGCCAAATAGCAGTGTCCAAGCCACAGTTCTGCTGGCTAACGTCCCCGGAGAACACCTGAACGCGCGGCTGGTCGGCAGGCGGGATGATTGATTCGGCCCGTTGAGCCCCGGATTGACCGGGCCGGTCGCGAATCAGCAGTGCAAGCTTGGCGTGCGGCTGGCGATCCAGCAATTCGCGCACCAGTCGCACACCGAGAAAGCCGGTCGCGCCAGTAACGAGGATAAGTTCTTCATTAGCCATACTAAAACCGACCTCAGTCCATGAACAACTCGAAGGCCGACTAAGGGAGACCCTGGGGCGCCCGGGCAACGAGTAGATTTGAATAGTATTATAGACTGCAAGAACGTGACGTATTTAGGAGCGAATCCGGATTCGCGGCACCGCTTCGGCACATATCAACAGGCCCAAAACCTAAATATTGATTGGATGCAGATCGCGTCGCGCTCCATCATTTTTCATCGCCGTAAATTTCAACCACTAACTTTCCACCTTCAATCAGCTTAGAACGGAACATGCCGGGTGTGTTGAAACTCCACACCGACTGGCCATCCGGCGTTAGAGCAATGACACCTCCAACTCCGTGCATTGCCTCCAGCTCCTTGTGGATCACCAGATCAGCGGCCTGCTGCAATGGCAGCCCCTTGAAATGAACTAAGTTACAAACCTCACGTGCCACGCCAAGGCGGATAAAGTACTCCCCTACCCCGGTGGCCGATATGGCACAGGAGCTGTTCGATGCATAGGTGCCCGCTCCGATGATGGGCGAGTCACCAACGCGACCGGGGTGCTTGGCTTGCGAGCCGCCAGTTGAAGTCCCCGCGGCGATATTGCCAGTGCGATCAAGCGCAACGACGCCTACTGTTCCAAAACGATGCGCCTCGGGAATGTCAAGAGCCGAGACGGGAACAGGGGGCGGAGGTGCACCAGCGGGACGCGGAGGCACTGGGCGTCCCTCGCGCTTGAGTTGCTGGACCAGCGACTGCCACTGATGCTCATTGAAGAAGAAACCCGGATCAACCAGCTCCAGGCCAGCTTCGGAGGCGAAGGCATCCGCGCCTGGGCCAACTAGCATTACGTGCGGCGACTTCTCCATGACGGCACGCGCAAGACTGATAGGATGGCGCGTGCGGGTAACAGCGGCCACCGCTCCGGCCTTCAGGTTCGAACCATCCATGATGGCAGCGTCCAGTTCATTTTTGCCCTCGGCGTTGAATACAACACCCCGCCCACTGTCGAACAGTGTGGAGTCTTCAAGGATACGGATGCCGATCTCAACGGCGTCCAGCGCCGAGCCACCTTTGTTGAGTACCGCCGCACCAGCCTGAATCGCCTGAGTAAGTGCGGCCCGACAGGCAGCATCGGTCTTCGCGTCCATGGAGGAGCGTTCAATATCCCCTGCACCACCATGCACTTCGATTGCCCAGTGCCTGGGCGGCTGCTGCGCTTCAGCAATTACCATCATGGCGGTAAATGCCAAAGATCCAACTACAATCCGCAGTGTCATCTTCATCTATCCTGCCTTCCGCTCGATTCTCAGGGGAGATCTTTACCCTAATATACTTCTCTCCTCAGCAAGGGCACATGAGTTGCTAAGCCTGTACATTTCCAACAAGCGCTCTCTTCATTTCCCGAACTCGATCTTCGTTCACAACATAACGCAGATATTCGCTATTCTGTAAATAGCCCATCGCTAGATCATGTCTCCGAAACAGAACAGGGCTCGGGATAGAGGTCCTTGCACTAGCATGGAACTCTGTTGCGCCTGTCACTCGGGCCAATTCCTCGATGTTCGCAGCGGAGACGCCGCCTCCGGGCATGATACCAATGCGTCCATTTGCCGCCTCTTTCATCCTCAGAATCTCGTACATGCCTTGGGAAACATCCGGCGCACCACCTGAAGTGAGGATGCGCGAAGCTCCCGAGGCGATGACATCTTCAACCGCCGCGATCAAATCGGGAGTCATATCAATGGCGCGATGGAAGGTAACAGGTAGTGGCTTGGCGAACTCGACGAGTTGTCGTGTGCGACATATATCAATGGCCCCATGCTCGTCCAATAGACCAAGGACGACCCCATCTGCGCCCAGATTACGTGCATTCTCAATCTCTGCCTGCATCACTTCGAATTCCAAGCCTGTATAACAGAAATCACCCCCACGCGGGCGAATCATTACGAACATGCTGATCGCAATCTTGCGGCGCACCATAGCGATCAACCCCGCACCGGGAGTTATCCCACCCTCAAGTAAATCTGCACACAATTCAACGCGCAAAGCGCCCCCGCGCTCAGCAGCGAGTGCAGACTCAACAGAGTCAATGCAGATTTCGAGCATCTTCTTGGGCTTGTTCATGGCAAACTCCACTCCTCCCGTTGATGATACAGACTGCTGCAACGGGCAGGCTAAAGCCGGAATGAAGTTGGTGCAACAACCAATATGAGCCAAATTACCCACAATGGGCAGAAACACGCCCGGCCCCCTGATAACTTGAGGGCGCCGGACGTCTATACGCTAAGATTTCTAACAATTCGTTAGTCTTTCTTTCGTGGGAACAGTTAGTTGACCGGATTCGACACCCTACCAATAAACAGAATGGACCCTGTTGCATTCTGCACAATCATGAAGATGAATGGATGGTCGGCGCGAAACACTTCTTTCATGTCGAACTCGATGCTTTTCCCGTTCATAATCACGGCTGTCGCCGCCGCTGCTTCACTTCCCTCTTCATTCACGTCAATCATTGCCTGATGGATAACCTGTGAAATGTAGAGGTCTTTGTGGCCTGTGATTCCTCCAAAATCAGCGAGGGAGTCACTGAACGCCTCGGGCATACCCATTTCGCTCAGTTTGGACTTGAGAAGGTAGCGAGTTTCGAATTTGAAACGTGGGATGTAAACATCCACTTTCTGGGACCGCATCCTGCTACGAATGGTCTGAACCTCGTCAAGGGAGAGACTCTCTCCAAGCTTTTCAACATCGCCATCAGGCAGGATGGCGACCATAGAGAGTTCGTTGTCCACGTAAGGCATTTCAAGGGCTACCAATCCGTTTTCACGCACAAAGCGGAAATGCCCAGTCTGCTGCATCATCGGCACTTGCACTTTGTGGGCAGCATTCATATTGAACGCTTCAATTTTAGTCTCATCCTTCTTGAACGGCAGTGCCCAGTTGCCTTTGAAATAGATTGCGTTGGTCAATACCAACCGGGTCATATCGCTGATGTCATCCGGATGAATCAGGTTGCGGATCTTTCCCGCTGTCTTGTCTTCTACCCAGGCATTGATCTTGTGAATGCTGCCTGGCTTATCACCTATGTAGTCCACGGTATTGAAACCGCCACCGTAGAAGTTTGCGATGGTGCTGGTGAAGGCTGGCTCGAAGTGAATGTCCTTTTGTCCCCAAAGCGCATTCGCGCCCTCCAGCTTGTAGTGTTTACCTGGGCCAGCCTTGGTTGCTGCAAGCAGAGTTGAAAAGCCCTGCTGCCGCTCCGCGTCAGACATACTGAGATGCAACACGCCAGCCATCTCTTTCCGCGTATTGTTGCGGCTCCCCTCAAAGGTCATTGCGAGGGCGGTGGATATGCTGTATGGGGAGACGAAAATATTCTTTCTACTGTCGGAAGCATTCACCTTCTTGTAGAAATCCAGAGCAAACTGGTTGCTTGAGGTTACCACCGCAGTCCGGTCTTTCCCAGTAGCTTGCTTATCCTGGGCGAGCAGTACGGAAACAGGGGTAAACAGCGCCAACGCTGAAAGAGCAACCGTAAGTGATTTGAAGCTTCGAGGAAATGCCACTATTATCTCCTTAAAGAGCTATCTCAGGCCGGCTGAAGCCAGCCCCTTATGAAGCGTGATTGGGTTTTTACAAGCTTTGATTCCTCTTATTGCGCCTTGTGCGTAGCAACTTCCTTTTCCGTCTGAATCACAAACAAATGCGCGCGCGCCTCGCTGGCGTCAGCTTCAGCCGGCTTTAGCTCCAGGTAGTAGTTCAACTGCTGCACTGCCTCGTCGTACTTCCCCTGCATCTCTAGCGCCCGCGACAGATTGTAGTAGGCATTACCCCACCACGGCGCAATCTCCACCGCTTTTCGCAGCAGACCAACCGGCAGGTCGAGAGAAGCTGGCGTGCTAGCCTGCTTCAGCCCTTCTGTCCCCGTCACAAAAAGCTGACGCGCCTCCGCGGGAATGGTCGGCGCCTCCGGCAGCAGCGACGCAATCTTCAGTATCTTCTCGCGCACTGAGTCGTCCTGCGGATGCTGCCTGAAGAGGCTCATGTACGCCGCAAACGCCGTGCTGGGGTCTTTCGATTGCGCTTCATCGAACTGCTTCCGCTGCTTCACCGCTTCATCCAGCAGAGCGGCCACCTCTGGGGGCATCGTCCTGCGAGGGCAAGTCAGTGGTGTCTGGCCATCTTTAGCCTTCGCTTCAAAGTTTGCCCCCTTCTCCAGCAACAGCTTCACAAGTCCAGGCTTGGCCGCCCCTCCAGGGTCAGAGTCCCCGTCATAGCAGGCTGCGGCGCTCAGAGCTGTCTCTCCGTCGTTGCCTTTTTCCTCGATATTGGCCCCGTTGTCCAGCAGCAATCTCACAACATTGGTGCGGTGCCGAAAGGCCGCCCAAACCAAAGGCGTAGTGCCTTCCTTGCTACGGGCATGGATATCGGCGCCCTTCATGAGCAGCATCCTCACGATATCAGTGCTGCCGGAAGCCGCCCCCAGCATTAAAGGCGTCGTGCCATTGCTGGCCTTGGCGTTCACGTTTGCCCCCCTGTCCAGCAGTATCCGCACAACACCCGCGTGTCCTTTGTAGGCTGCTTTCATCAGGGGAGTCTCGTTCCCAGACGAACTTCCCGCTTCAATCTTTGCGCCCTTTGCAAGCAGCATCTGCACAATATCTTCGTTCCCGCCCTTTGCAGCCAACGCCAGCGCTGTTCCATTGGATTCAGAGCCCGTAGCCTCTATACTGGCGCCCTTCTCCAACAGCAATTGCACGACTTCCGTCTTACCTTCCTCGGCGGCAGATGCCAGCGGTGTCTCGCCCTCTGTGCCCTCGGCGTTGATCTTTGCGCCCTTCTTCAGAAGCAGCCGCACAATCTCCGTCTGCCCTTCGGTTGCAGCCCAAAACAGCGCAGTATTGTCATAGCTGTCCGCGCCCTCAATGTTTGCGTGGTTCTTCAGGAGCACCATCACTGCATCGATCTTGCCGTACTTGGCCGCTGTCATCAGTGGCTTGCGTTTGTTGTAGTCGGTGACCCACGGCTGTATCTCGCCGTCGTAGACCATCGACTCAATATTCGCGCCTGCACGCAACAGAGGCTGAATCGCCTCTGCCCGGCCATCTCTTGCTGCTTGGTGCAGCTGTTCATCAAGACTCTTCTGGCCTTTCGCCGGATAGCAACTACACATGAGCAGGGAGAAGAAAATAGCTGCGAGTAATGATTTTTTCACGTCTTTCTCCATTACGCCAATCGGGATATTCAACAACTCTGCTAACTATGCATTGCGCACATCCGGCCACCAGCAAGCCAAATTGCCGTCAGAAAATCGTCTGCAGCCTGTTCAATCTCGCATGGAGTTCTGGCCTGCCTCGCCATCTCTGCACCACACGCAAAGCTCCGCAGCGCCTCCGCGGATTCGATGGCACTTCTGTCATCTCCGCAACCTGCTTAATCAAGTTCGTCGTCTGCGCTACTGACCACATATCGTATGGCATCTGCTGGTACGACTTCACCAACTGCTGATACTCTGCAAACGAGTGTGGAGGCATTTCCGCTTCATACCAGCATTTCGTGGCCATCATTTTCATCCCCACCTCTGAGTTTGTTTTGTGTTGAGTTCACACCTGACTCGCTAGAATTGATGTTCCTTCGGCGCCGGAGAAATCACCTCTGCCACCTTGTCGGTGGCATCCCCGATGGCAATGCCTTCAAAACCTTCCTTTACGCGCTTCACCGAAGGATCCATATCGTAGATCCAAGACGAGAATTCATCTGCTTTATGGATCACTGAACTCAATTCGGCCTTCTGGGCCAGTGACGTTGTTTGCTCCTCCAACATCTTTCGCGCAGCAGTCCGCTCCAGGCGGATTGAGTCGTACATAAGCTTGCGGTCATTCACACTGGCGAAGAATCCGTTCGTCTTCTTCCCCACGCCGTAACTGATTAAGTCGGCTGTAGCCTCAATCGAGGCCTTCTTAATCGCTGTTGAAATAGCCTCACGCGATGTCAGCGCATCCCACATTGCCAGCCCCGTATCGCTAATATTGGGGTCCGCTACCGCTCGCGCTGCCTTCGCCATCTCTGGGTCGGTCCCCACGGGCACAGCACGGTAATGGCGCATATCGTCAACCAGGTGCGCAAACTTCTGCGCCTGTGCAGGATTCTTCATGTAAGCCAGCGCTTCGTTGTAAACCTCGTCCTTCTTCATCACGTAGATATATGCGCCATCCGCTTCCCCGATTATTCCCTTCCCTGACACCATCAGCACTTTCACCAGCAGCGAGGAGTTCTCAATCAGCCCCGCCATCTCCCATCCCGCAACCACAAGATCCGTGGTCTTTTCCAAGCGGCTACTATTCAGGTAAACCTGCTTCCAGTCCAGCGATGCTTCCTTTTGCGGAATCGGCAACGGCGGGACTACGGATGCCAACCGATGCGCGATCAGCGCCACCTGTGGATCGTGAATCGTTGCAGCCCACGCAGCCCGATTCGCTGCACGAGAGCCGTCATCGACGCCCTTCAGTCCCAGACCAGTGCTAGCAGGCTGGCTGCCTCCCACGCCCTTCAGGCCGCCCAGAAATCCGGGCTTCGCCGCGTCGAATGCGGCCTGTCGGCGCTGGATGTCAAGCGCAAGCTGCTTCTGCCGCTCTGCACCAGCTGCCTGTTCCCGCGCGGCCTCTACCGCTGCAAGGTGTACCTGCCGCGCAGCATCCTGCGCCTCTTCCTTGGCATGCTTTTGGGCGAGCTTCTCTGTGTCTCTTGTCGCTTTCTGACGGTCTCTTTCCGCTTTCCGCTCAGCCCGGGCCTCGGCAGCTGCTTGCAGCCTCGCTTGCCGGTCTTCGTCAGATTCTCTTGTATATCCCCCGGACGGTCTGGATTCATCATGATGGCTGCAATCTACGCCAAGTTGCGCACACGCGCTTTGCGCACACGCGCGGTTAGGCGCCAGGCATCCAAGTTCAAACACGAGAACGAGAATCAGGGCCCCTGAGCAGCACGAGGACACCCCTAAATGATGAGGGGAAAAGTTACCAGAGATTTTAGAGAATAATTGCAAATTACGGATAAGGGACAGCATATCTAATACCTCCCTTGCGAAACAACAAATTATAGAGCTAAACGTATAGACAATTCAACTAGTTGCCCGCCTAAATCTCATACGACCTTAGTCTGAATGCTTACAAAATCGCGTTGAGGCCTGAGAGCGTATTAGCGGTACCATTTGCATAACGCGGGCAAATCTGCTTTCCCTCGCTCATAGTCACCTGATGGGACTCTCTGCGCCTTGCTACAACTGGAGAACACTATCTCAGTGCTCAATCCGGGAGTTTGATGAAGATCCGAACAAGCCATTTCGTGTGGCAAGCCATGCCCCAACAGCGGAAGCAGTGATACTGCCTCGGAACAGAAGTTCAATCTGAATGCTGAAGTGGGTCCATATGGCCTTTCATTTCGAGCCATGGCTTTCCTGTGAGGGAAAGAAAGGCTATATGCGGAAGTGTGCCGCTCCTGCGGAACAGTTATCCGGCAAAATGTAAGCAATCCAAAGCACAGCTGGGGCAGAAATAGAAGACCGCGTTGGTCTTTGGCCATGGGAATTAGTTAGAGACAGCTTGGGCAGACGAACCGACAATAGTCAACTACACCTTGCTCAACGCGAAGGGCGGACTTGGGAATCTACATTTTACGGGGCAATTCCGGTGCTGCCTCCAGAGAATTGAACCATGCAGAGGCGCACAGGATATATTAATTTATATTGGGGATCATGATCTATGTCGAAACGCGAATTTCAAACTGAAGTCAATCAACTACTTCAACTGATCGTTCACTCGCTCTATTCGCATCCGGAGATATTCCTCCGAGAGCTCATTTCGAACGCATCAGATGCTCTGGACAAGCTGCGTCATTTGACGCTTACAGAAGAAGCGTACAAGGCCTTACCCTTCACTCCTCGAATTGATCTAGAACTAGACGAGGAGAAGCAGACGCTGACCATTGCCGACACTGGAATTGGCATGAATGAAGAGGACTTGGTCTCGCACCTCGGCACTATTGCCCGTTCCGGGACCAAGAACTTCCTCGCGCAACTTTCTGGCGATGCCAAACGCGACTCAAATCTTATCGGTCAGTTTGGCGTTGGATTCTATAGCGTATTCATGGTTGCTGATCGCGTCGAGGTAGTTTCGCGCAAAGCAGGCGAAGAGCAGGCTTGGCGCTGGGTGAGTGATGGCTCAACAGGCTTTGAAATTGAGGCCGCTGAGCGCCATGCTGCCGGCACTACCGTGCTCATTCATTTTAATGAAGAGGGAAAGCAATACTCAAACAGCTGGCGCCTTCAGGAGATTGTTAAGAAATACTCCAATCACATTGCCTTCCCCATCCTCCTCACCTATGACAAGAGCGAATGGAATGAAGCAGAAAAGAAATCCGTAAAGACCCGCACCACAGAACAGGTGAACGCCGCGAGCGCGTTATGGCGCAGGCCCAAAAGCGAGTTGACAGAAGAGGACTATAAGGAACTCTACAAATCGAATTCTGGCGATTGGGAGGATCCTCTTTTCTGGTTCCACACCAAGGCAGAAGGAAGCCTGGAGTACACCACGCTCTTCTATGTGCCCGCGAAGGCTCCGCTAGACCTTTACCAAGCGGAATACAAGGGAGGCGTCAAACTTTATGTAAAGCGCGTCTTCATTATGGATGACTCAAGGGAACTCTTGCCGCAGTATCTGCGCTTCGTTCGTGGAATCATAGACAGTGAAGACCTTCCACTGAATGTCAGCCGTGAGCTGTTGCAGCAGAATCAAGTCCTGGCAAGCATCCGCACCGCCAGCGTAAAGAAGATTCTCTCTGAATTGAAAAATGTTGCAGCCAGTAAGCCGGAGCAATATCTGAAGTTCATCAGTGAGTTCAACCGGCCCTTGAAAGAGGGCCTCTATGGAGACTTTGCGAATCGCGAGACGCTCCTTGAACTAATCCGCTTTAAGTCAACCAAGGTGGATGGCCTTACAAGCCTTGCAGATGTGAAGTCGCGCATGATGGAAGGCCAGAAGAGCATCTACTACATCACCGGTGGATCCGAAGCGCTTCTGCGGACCTCACCGCTTTTGGAGATTTACAGGAAGAAAGATCTTGAAGTACTCATTCTCGATGACGACATCGATGAAATCGTCTTTGCTGGCATCGAAAAGTATGGGGAGACTGACATAAAGGCGATTAACAAGAGCGCGACGGGCGATGATCTGAAGGACGAAGAGAACTCTGACAACGCTGAAGCTCTACAACCTCTTCTCGATAAGCTGAAGGCGACGCTCGGTGAGCGAGTCAAGGATGTTCGCGTTTCCGTGCGGCTTGCTGACAGCCCTTCTTGCATCGTCAGCGATGAAGAAGAGCCCTCCTTGCAGATGCAGCAGATGCTGCGTGCTATGGGCCAAGCGAACATTCCTTCTCCCAAGCCAACTCTCGAGATCAATCCCGATCACGAGATCGTCAAGAAGCTGCTTCTGCGGCCTGATGACGTAGTCTCAGAGGACGCAGCATGGCTGCTTCTGGATCAGGCACTCTTAATGGAAGGAGTTCCATTGCAAGATCCGGCGGCCTTTGTTCAGCGCCTGAACCGGGTTCTGAATCTGTCGATTTAGCACTCAATACTGTGTGGCTGCACATCTGTGCAGCCACATTGAGCATCTTCCCTGGCAACAACTACTGGCATAGAGATTTGCACATTGTCCCCAAGCTCGTAATGCTGTGAATTGAATTGAGCATTTGCAGGAAAGAAATCTATGGACGTTTTGAAGCAGCTATTTGAGCAGCATTACCATTTGCCGGCCGAACAAATACTGCCACTTCAGGGTGAACTCGGCGGTTCAGGGCGGTCAATTGTGCGGCTGACTGGTGGAGGACACAGCGCCATCGGCATCATCTATTCTGTTCAGGAAGAGAACATTGCCTTCCTTGAATTCTCGAGGCACTTTCTCCAATGTGGCTTGCCGGTTCCAGAGATATATGAAGTGAACTTGAACAACGACGCGTACATCGAAGAAGACTTGGGAGACATGACACTCTTTCAGCTTCTCGGTAGAGATCGAATTGGAGATGCGATTGCCCCACAGGCAGTCGAAGCGTACAGAAGAGTAGTAGCTATGTTGCCTCGTTTCCAGATTGAAGCAGGCCGTGACTTGAACTACTCAGTGTGCTACCCGCGCGCCAGCTTCGATCGCCAGTCAATCGCCTGGGATTTAAATTACTTCAAGTACTATTTCCTGCGCCTTGCTAATATCTCCTTCAATGAGCAAGCAATGGAGGATGACTTCAACCGTTTGACGGAGTTTCTGCTCAGCGCTAACCATGAATATTTCCTTTACAGGGATTTCCAGTCCCGGAATATCATGTTACGCGACGGACAACCATTTTTCCTGGACTACCAGGGCGGACGCAAGGGCGCACTGCAATATGATATAGCGTCACTCCTGTTCGATGGGAAGGCTGACTTGCCACCGAAGTTACGGCAAGAGCTGCTCGATTGCTATCTCGACTGTCTAGAAGGCTTCATCCCGGTTGATCGCGAATTATTCATGGAACACTACTACGCGTATGTCTATGTTCGCATCCTGCAGGCACTCGGGGCATACGGCTTCAGAGGATTCTATGAGCGTAAAGCGCATTTCCTGCAGAGTGTCCCCTACGCACTTAAGAGCTTGCGATGGCTAGGAGATCACGTTAAGCTCCCCATCGCTTTGCCCACCCTGATGAATGCTCTTCATAACATGTCACAATCGGCGGCACTGCTCGGCTTGGTCTCCTCAGGTGAGGCATTGCGTGTTCGGATTTTCAGCTTCTCCTTCCACCGCCAAATGCCATCTGATGAGTCAGGGAACGGCGGTGGATATGTCTTCGATGCGCGCAGCCTTCCAAATCCAGGGCGTGAAGAGCGATTCAAACAACTAACTGGCAAGGATGTAGAAGTGGCCGACTATCTTAATCAGCAAGGGAGTGTGCATAAGTATCTAGCCAGCGTCTTGTCGCTCGTGGATGATAGTGTGGCTGGTTATCAGCGCCGCGGGTTCAAAGACCTTATGGTCTCGTTCGGCTGCACTGGTGGACAGCATCGATCGGTGTATCTTGCAGAGCAGTTAGCAAGGCATTTAAAGGATAACAGTGGGTTGGAAGTGGCTCTTAGGCATATTGAGTTGGAGAAGATGGGCAAATGAAAGCGATGATCCTTGCTGCCGGCCTGGGCACACGGCTGAGGCCCCTCACAGAAGATCGTCCAAAGGCTCTGGTAACTATTGCTGGCCAAACCCTATTGGAGTTAACACTTCTTCGTCTGCGAAGCTTCGGTGTCACCGAAGTCATTGTCAACACACATCACTACGCCGATATGATTGCCGATTATCTTCACGAAAATGGCAATTTTGGCATGCAGATTGAAATCTCGCCAGAGCTGACTCTACTAGACACCGGCGGTGGACTCAAGAATGCCGCGCACTTCTTCCTCGATTCAACCGCAAATCTGAATGAGCCCTTCATCCTGCACAACGTCGATGTTCTAAGCACAATCGATCTTGCGCGAATGGTGCAATTCCACAAAGATCACGCTGCTCTCGCTACCCTCGCAGTGCAAGACCGCGTAACCTCCAGATATCTAAACTTCAACGAGCAGGGGTTGTTATGCGGCCGCTATGTCAAACGCGATTCCCAGCCCGCGGTCGTGCGAGCAGGTCTCCCCCTGCACCGGTTTGCCTTCTCCGGTATCCACATCATCTCAACTGAGCTGTTCACGAAGATGATAGAGGATGGCGCATTCTCCATCATTGAATCGTACCTTCGTATGGCAGCAACGGGAGAAAGAATCATTGCCTTCCGCGCTGACGAATATCAATGGCGCGATCTTGGCCGTCCGGAAAGCATCTTGCAAGTCACCCAGGACTTGGCCAACCGAAATAGGATAGACTCATCAGCTTGAACCTGGAATTAGATTAGGTAGTGCGGCCTCCAAGTATAGAGATCCGCCTTGTATTCGAAGCAGCAGACATGCCTAATCCAGGTTCAGAGTTCACACCTGATTTAGGCATGAAGGCCATCATACCTTGATTGTGTTCGACATCAGAATCGGGGAAGGGCAATCTAACATGTCAGCCTATCCCTTCCCTACTAGACGACTTATATACTTCGTGTACTTTGCGACCGCCTCACTTATTGGGATACTTGACTGATTGAGCCAACCTCAATCGCTCGTGTGCATGGAAGCTCATCCAGCCATACACCCAATAGGCGACCAAAAAGCTTAGCAAAGTGACAACAAACAGCAGCAGCAGGAAATGCTGCGTAAGCCAAATCCGCATAATTCTAAACTGCGTAATGTCCCCAACATGATAGGCATCGACACTAAGTTGATACGATTTTAGCTCAGAGCCAAATTGCAAAGTGGCTGATCCAGTAATGTCTTGAGATTGTGAATGTTCAAGTAGTGCATCGGCAAAAAGATCTGCTGAAGAGTTCTGCTTGAGTTCAATAATCACGATCGACCTGTCTGGCGAAGACGGAGATACGACCTCTTCGATCAGTGCGTCGGGAATTCTTTGTCCATTTGAAGGCAATTCAGGCGCAATAGGTCTCCCGAGCATCCCCGACATCCATTGGACCGCATCGCTCTTGATGGAGGATGCAGAGCTAAGGTAGCCTTGTGCCTGTTTAACATGTACTCCATTTGCCTCCAATGTTACGGGAAGTAAGGAATCGAGCGAGTTGAACGCCGGTTGATTGGCCACGGTTCCCAAAATAAGGTAGTCCCGGCCCGAATCAATGATTGCATTAGGCTCGGCGACAGACACTCGAAGCGCAGGGTAACCAGTCTGGGAGCCGAACTGGCTCATCAGATGGAGATACAAAGCGATTTCATCCGAACTCGGTGCTACTGGGAGAACAACCGTTGTCTCAGATAGATCCGCCAACCTCGTAAACGGGAATCCGGCATTGGCAAATAATTCGAGATTTGGCATGCTTGTCCACAAGGCAAGCCCATGAAGGTCGAGAGTCGAGTTACAGAGTATCTCTCCTCGAAGGGTCCGCATCGTGGGGTCTTGTGCCTTTTTGACTCTTGCGGGAATGAAGTCATAATTGAACAGAATTGTATTGCCAAACGGCCGTAGGTTAGCTACCGGAACAAGAATCGTCCGCTGTCCTTCCAACTGTCCCGGCCCTGGCGCTAATGGGATTTCGTTGATCAGCACTCCATTGATGAAGACGCGCAATGCGGACCCCTGCGCTAGCGGCAAAGCGTTATATCTGTAATGGAGATGCATCTGAACATTTTGTTCTTCGCCGTAGTATAAGTCCGGTGGAATATGAAAATAAATGGGAATGGGATTTGAGCCGTCGCTCTGAAGGTCATTCTGACTTTGACAGTTTGTCAGCTGAGCGGCACGGCTGAGCGGCAACCATCGCGGTGCGTCACCTCTCTTACGCGCTGCGGGGATCGTTAAAGATTGAAATTGCGCAGTATCTCCATTCAACAAAGGTCTTTCTGACGGAGTCAAGGACGATGTTCGTTTCGTAATCGAAAGCGCTTGCGCTACTGCGAGCTCTTCATCTTCATTCTTTCCTGCCACGACGAGAACCTGACCATATGCGTCTGAAGGATTGGCTCTGAGAGCCAAGAGCGCATTGGCGCCTGGTGGAATCTGCAAGGCGCTGAGCAACTGCGATGGGTTGTCAGAAAATACGACAACATTGCCCGGCGGAATCTGTCCGATTGAAACCGAAAAATGAACTGGTTTTGTGCTGACATTCATCCCTAGCCACGACGCAAGAATCCCTGCAGCCTGCAATGTCTTCAGGCTAGGCTGCGAGAGGAAGACAAACGGGACGGTTGTCGCGGTTTGTAGATCGGGATCGAATATCGGAAGGGGAAGCTGGCTTAGGTCGCTCTTCCATGAAAGGCGATCGCCAGTGACCTCAAGTCGAGTAACAGGACTTATACGTGCATATACACGTTCTCGCGCTTGCCCTTCACGCTGCATAACTCCGTTGCCAGTAAACTCAAATGTGAGTGTATTGCTGCGCACGAGCAGCGCGTCCGGAATTGAAATATCCGACGAGAGATATCCATTTCTAGAGTCAGGCTGCAGCGTGATTGGAACTGTAGCAATCGCAATTCCATTAAGGATTATCCCCAGCGAGGCCATACGTGGGTATAGGGTTGGGTCGAAACTGTAGAGCAACTTGAGATTCGCATGGCGGGGTACGAGCACATTGGATAGGGTGAAATGAAGCGAATAGTACGAGTGCGGGCCACGCAATTCCATGGCATGGGTCAGGCCCATATCCTTCAGATTCAATACCTGAGGTGTACCGGCAGGATTATTAGAGGCAGATTCGATCGGCGCACCATTGAGCGGGTCTAGAGGTGGTTTGGCACGCCGGGCAGGAGCATTAATTGCAGGTAAATAGGGCACTTGTCTTGCATCAGGCTTGCCTGTGTTAGGAGTGCCGGGAACTTGGCTTGCCAAATTTGACTGGCTCCAAGCGCCCAGAGTGAAAGCCGTGAATATCAGGGCTACAATTGAGGCCGATCCTGCCTTGGCAACCGTATCTCTCTCAGGAATAAGGCTCCTGAGTACCTGATAGATCCCGTAGACGGAGAGGCGGATGACGCGCCCAAGGCTGATGAGCGGTCGATCTGCCTCTTTGTTGTCCAGTGAGCCAATCCACGCGTCAGCGCGTGAGTAAAGCGCCCTGGTCAAAGTCTCCTGCGCTCTGATGGTTGGGAGTGAGAATGCCAGCCGCAGTTCCTTGCCTTTGATACCCACAACTGCAGCATCGATCTCCGCATCTCCTGCCTGTTTGGGAAAGGCCAGCTTGAAAGTGTCACCAGATGCGAATTCCGCGTCCTGGGACAACTCGATAGAGGCGCCGCCGATCGACATGTCAATCGACATGCCCTCTATCTGACGACCGTCTGCCAAGTCGATACGTATGGGAATCCTGGCCTCGATGCGCACGGATTCACGCCGCTGCTTTTGCTCATAGGCAACAGCAGCGGCCACTCCCAGGATAACCATATTGAACAATATCCAGAATAGGTTCATGAGCACAGCGCCGGTATGCTGCTGGTCTGTAACCAGCAATCTATATGGGACTGCAAGGATGCCGAGGAAATTCAGAAACAGTATCCACTTTGTTGGTGCGGCGATCTTGCTGTCGAACTGTGTCTCGCCCAAGGTATTGCCCTTGCTAGTTACGTTGAAGCTTCCCAGTTTGGGATTGATGAGCGCAAGCAGGGTTGGAGCCAGGATGTACGGCGCCAGTACCGCTTCATAGATTTCATTCCAGAAGGAATGGCGATGTTTTTCCTGAATTCTGGAATTTGTGAGACTAGCCAGAACAAGGTGGGGAAGCGCATATACAAGAATAGCGACCCAGTAACCGGGAATAATCGTGCGCCCGAGCAGAAGGTAGACCAGCGGCGCTCCGAGAAAGACCAGCCGCGGAACCGCATACAAAAAATGCGCCATAGCATTGAAATAACAGAGACGCTGGGTGAACTTCATCTTGCCGGAAAATAGTGGGTTGTCCGTTCGCAAGATCTGGATCATACCCCGCGCCCAACGGATGCGTTGTCCCACGTGGGCCGCGAGGCTTTCCGTGGCAAGACCTGCTGCCTGCGGAAGGTTGATATAGGCAGTGTTGTAGCCGCGCTTTTGCATCCGCAACGAGGTGTGCGCGTCCTCGGTCACCGTTTCAGTGGCAATTCCGCCCACTTCGTCAAGGGCTGAACGGCGCAGTACAGCACAGGAGCCGCAAAAGAAGGTTGCATTCCAAAAATCGTTGCCGTCTTGCACAATGCCGTAGAACAGTTCCGCTTCATTAGGGATTGTCTTGTATTGCAGCAGGTTACGCTCAAATGGGTCTGGAGAATAGAAATGATGTGGCGTTTGCAGCATGGCAAGAAGTGGGTCTGCAAGCATCCAGCCAAGGGTCATCTGGAGGAAACTACGAGTAGGAACATGGTCACAATCGAAGATGGCCACATACGGCGAATTCATTGTGGTCAAGGCGTGATTGATGTTCCCTGCCTTGGCATGGCTGTGCTGTTCGCGCGTAATGTATCCGACTCCAGCCATCTGAGAGAATTCCGCAAAGTCCTCGCGGGTGCCGTCATCCAGGATATATACATGGAGTTTTTCAGGTGGATAATCAATGTCGATTGCGGCAAGAGCGGTGTAGCGAACCAACGATAGCGGCTCGTTATATGTAGGAATCAGCACATCCACATGCGGCCATAGAGTGTCGTCGGCAGGCATGGGGATGGGCTTTCGCTGCAATGGCCATGCCGTCTGCATATAGCCGAGAAACATGATCATCACGGTGTATGCTTCTGCCGCGATAAGGAGCAGCATGAATGCCGAATCTATCCCTATACGATTGTTTGACTGGTCTGAGAAGTAATCGATCAACAGATGTACGCGCCACCAGCCATAGCGCAGGGTTGCGGTCATTGAGATGAGCATCAACGCCACAGTGACCACTCGTGATGTTGATAGCCGGTTTACAATCAGCCCCAGCAAGACGCTCACGGTTCCTAGAATCAATTGTTGCGGCCAACTGAGATAAATGCTGATCAACTGGAGAACCAGGAACGCAGTCAGGAAGATCACCAGCACGCGAAAGAGCTTGATAATGGCACCAGGCCTGTCAGGATTGACGTTCATACAATTCACAAACTGCGTGGTTGTTCAGAAGCCCGCCGATCGTAGTCTGGGCCCAAGAGCCAGCTCTCCACAGGGCAACGAACGTCACACACCCCTCTGCCGCTAAACAACAATATCTTGCAGCCAATAGCGACGAAACACATATAGATAGCCAACATTACTCCATTCTCTAATCAACGCGCAAAATTTTGCGCATAATTCCCGGTTTGAGGCCAACTGGCGCAGGATTGGGCAGCTTCAGGACCGGCTTACCTCCCCGGACGCTGCTCCGCTTCCAGTGTAATGTGAGCCAAGTCACGCTGCCGAATGCGTCTCTGCGGCATCCTCTACGAAGCCGGTCGATCACTTGAATGCTCGCGGCGTCCTTGGCTTCAGCAGAGGTGTACACTATCGAAAAGAATCTAATTACACAGGCATTCAGCTTGGAATCTATTCAGCAACAGAATGCATCAGCCCTGCTGAGCGGTGACGAGGCGGTAGCAATAGCCGCCTTCGATGCCGGAGTGACACTTGGTACGGGATATCCTGGTACTCCCTCAACAGAGATACTTGAGACGTTTGAGGCTCTGGGTGGAAGAGCACAGTGGTCGCCCAACGAGAAAGTGGCGCTTGAAGTCGGCATCGGCGTGGCATTTGCCGGTTCGCGCGCTCTTGTAACGATGAAGCATGTCGGGCTGAATGTGGCTGCGGACCCCTTGTTTACAGTGGCGTATATCCGGCTGGACGGCGCTCTGGTTGTGGTGTCGGCGGACGACCCAGGGATGGCTTCAAGCCAAAACGAGCAGGACAATCGCCGCTATGCGGTGGCTGCAGGCGTACCGATGCTTGAGCCCTCTGACTCGCAGGAGGCTTACGAATTCACGCTCCGCGCCATTGAGATATCGGAGCGGTGGCAGGTGCCTGTCCTGCTGCGCATGACGACGCGCGTCTGCCACTCGAAGACGATTGTGCGGCGCGGAACGATTGCGATTCCGCCGCCGCACCCGGCGCATTTCGAACACGATTTTCCCTCACGGGTCATGATTCCTGCCTATGCGCGTCCGGCACACCTGCGGTTGCGCAAGACACTTGCGGCGATTGCTGCCTGGAACGGCGAGGCGGGGCCGAACGAGATGGTTTCAGGCTCCTCCACACTGGGCATTATCACTTCAGGCGTTGCCTTCCAATACGTACGCGAAGCCGCACCCGAGGCCAGTGTATTGAAGATTGGAATGACCTATCCGCTCCCTTTGGAGAAGATGCGTGCCTTTGCTTCGAGCGTTGAGCGTTGCATCGTCATCGAAGAAGGCGATCCGTACCTGGTAGAGGCCGCGCGGACCGCGGGAATCGCGGTGGAGGCCAAGCAAGAGATTTTCCGCTTCGGCGAGTTAAACAGTTCCAGAGTACGCCGCATTCTGGCAGGCGATTTGTCGCCGGAGGCCAAGCACGCTCCAGGCAAGCCGCCCGCATTGTGTCCTGGTTGTCCGCATCGCAGCGTGTACACGGCGCTGAAGAATCTGGACTGCATTGTGGCGGGCGATATCGGTTGCTATTCCCTTGGAGTGCTGCCACCGTTCGAGGCGATGGACACACTGGTTTGCATGGGCGCAGCTATCGGCGTTGGCCTGGGCTTGCGCCACTCGCTGCCGCCGCAAGAAGCGAAGCGCGTTGTGAGCGTTCTTGGAGACAGCACTTTTATACATAGCGGCATTACCGGTTTGGTTGAGATGGTCTACAACCCGCCAGCCAGCGGCCATGTGGTGCTGATTCTGGACAACGGGACCACGGCCATGACAGGCATGCAGGAGCATCCGGGGACAGGCCGCACGCTGGCACACGCGAAGACAGGCAAGGTGGTGTTCGAGGACCTTGTGCGCTCACTGGGTGTGCGCAATGTTCATGTGGTTGATCCCACGCAGGACCCCGCGAAGTTTGAAGAGTTGATTCGAAGATGCCTGGATACACCCGAGCTTTCTGTTGTGATTACACGGAGAGAATGTTTGCTGGCGGTTCGCTCGATCCGCGAGTACGAGAGGTGCAATGAGCAGCAAGCCAACTAACGTAGTGATCGCGGGACTTGGCGGACAGGGCGTGATCAAGGCCTCTGACATCCTGGCAGATGTTGCGTTCAGCGCGGGCCTTGATGTGAAGAAGAGCGAGTTGCATGGGATGAGCCAGCGCGGCGGTTCGGTATCAAGTGATGTGCGTTTTGGCGAGCGCGTGTTCAGTCCCATGGTGCCGGAGGGAGAGGCGGATTTTCTGCTTGTTATTGCCGCGGACCAAGTTGCGGTGAATGCGGCGGCGCTGGGCAAGGGCGGCGTCCTCATTGAACCCGCTCAGATTGACGAATCCAGCTTACCTAACAAGAAGAGCGTGAACGTGGCGCTTCTGGGAGTGCTGAGCCTGCACCTGCCGTTTTCAATTGAAGCATGGACTGAGGCGCTCAAGCGCAACTTGCCCGAGAAACTGCACGAAGCGAATATGGTCTCGTTCCGGATTGGGCGAGCGGTCAGACAAGCCGCTGGGCAGGAAAGATGAATTCCATTCTGGAAGCAAGCGCCGTCGACTGTCATCCAGCGAGCGTGCCGGATTACAGCCCGGTTGCCGAACTGCGCGATCTGCAGTTGAGGCGGCTGCAAGAAGTGGTGACGCGGTCCTGGCAGCATGTAAAGCTGTTCCGCTCACGCATGGATGAACTCGCACTGACGCCAGAAGATATTCGTACGCTTGAAGACATAGCAAAGCTGCCGTTCACGGTGAAGAGTGACCTGCGAGACACTTATCCGTTTGGACTGTTTGCCAGTCCCATGAAGGATGTGGTGCGCCTCCACGCCTCAAGCGGAACCACAGGCAAGCCCATTGTAGTGGCGTATACGCAGGAAGATGTGAATGTGTGGACCTCAGTGCTGGTCCGCTGTTTGGCTGGCTGCGGATTGCATCGTGGAGACATTATCCAGGTCGCTTATGGTTATGGGCTTTTCACCGGCGGCCTGGGCGCCCACTATGGCGCCGAAGAACTTGGAGCGACGGTGGTTCCAGCATCCGGCGGGCACGCCGACCGGCAGATCATGCTGATGAGGGATTTTGGCGTGACGGCGATGTGCTGCACACCCACTTATTTTCTGCATCTGATTGAGCGCGCCACTGAACTCGGCGTGGACATGAAAGATCTGCCGCTGCGTGCTGGAATCTTCGGGGCCGAGCCATGGACGGAGTCCATGCGCAAGCACATTCAGGACAAGAGTGGCATTGAAGCATTTGATATCTACGGACTCTCGGAGATTATTGGGCCAGGCGTGGGCTGCGAATGCCGGCAGCACAATGGGTTGCACATCTTTGAAGATCATTTCTATCCGGAGATTGTCGACCCAGCGACGGGCGAGCCACTTCCTGATGGAAGTGAAGGCGAACTGGTGCTGACCACCCTGAGCAAACAGGCGATGCCGATGATTCGCTATCGCACTCGCGACATCACCATGATTCTTGCAGGCAGGTGTGAGTGCGGACGTACGCTGAGGCGGATTGGCCGCATCGGCCGACGCAGCGACGACATGCTGATCATTCGTGGCGTCAACATATTTCCATCGCAGGTGGAGTCGGCACTGCTGGAGATTGAGGGCACGCTGCCGCACTACCAGATATTGCTTACGCGCGAGCACGGACTGGACCAGATGGAAGTGCGGGTTGAGGTAACAGCCCAGATGTTCAACGACAAGATTGGAGCGTTGCAGGAGTTGCACTCCAGGCTGCAGGGCGCGCTCGATCATGTGTTGGGAATCCGGGTAAAGGTTGCGCTGGTCGAGGCGAATTCCATCGAGCGCAGCGAGGGCAAAGCAAAGCGTGTGATCGACAGGCGGACATCATGAAGATTCATCAGATATCGTTGTTTGCCGAAAACAAGCCAGGGCATATCGCCGCACCCATACGGCTTTTGGAGAAGGAAGGCATTGATATTCGCGCGTTGTATCTGGCCGACACCGAGCATTACGGCATTGTGCGGATGATTGTGTCGGACTGGCGGAAGGCTGCCGGGATTCTCGAAGCGCATGAGTTCGTCGTGAAGGTTACAGAGGTTCTGGCGGTTGAAGTAATCGATCATCCTGGCGGCCTGGCGGACGTGCTGGGCGCGCTGGATGCAACCGGCATCAACATCGAGTACATGTATGCCTTTCCGGATTTGAGGGAAGGCAAAGCAATCCTGATTTTTCGCTTCGCCGATCCGGACTTGGCGATTGCACGCTTGCAGACAGCGGGCATCAACCTGCTGGCAAGCGATGAACTGTTGAAGGATTAGCAGGCAAAAGACTATGCCGATTTCAAAGACCATCGCCAAGCAACTCGAAAACTCCTCCTGGATACGCCGCATGTTTGAAGAAGGCATCCGGTTGAAGCGGGAGCGCGGGGCCGACGCGATTTGCGACTTCTCACTAGGCAACCCCGATGCGGAGCCGCCGGCCGCAGTGCTGGAGGCGCTGCAGCGCGTAGTGGCTAACAACCGTCGAGGGTCGCATGGTTATATGCCGAACCCCGGCTACGGGGAGGTTCGCGAGACTGTGGCCGCGAAGTTGCGCCGAGAGACCGGGTTGAGTTTCACGGCCGAGGACGTCTTTATGACAGTTGGCTCGGCGGGCGCATGCAACGTGATTCTGAAATCGATTCTGGACCCGGGCGACGAAGTGATTATTCTGATGCCCTGTTTCTCCGAGTACCAGTTTTATATCGCCAATCACGGCGGATGCATGGTTCCTGTCGAGACAGATGCATCCTTCCTGCCCGACGTGGAGCGTATCCGTGCGGCTATTACAGCGCGGACGCGCGCATTGATACTTAACACGCCGAACAACCCGACGGGTCGTGTTTACCCTGAGAGCGTTCTGCGAGATTTGAACGAGATGCTGGCGCGCATTGACCAACCCATTACCGTTATCAGCGACGAGCCTTACAAGGCATTTGTCTATGACGGGAAGCGGCAGCCCGAGGTTTCGTCGTTCATCGCCAATACGGCGATCTGCAATTCGTGGTCAAAGTCGCTGGGTTTGCCCGGCGAGCGGATTGGCTACCTGGCGCTTTCGCCGCAACTGGGCGATGCCGCAGACCTGCGCCGAGCCTGTGCCTTCAGCAATCGCATTCTTGGTTTTATCAACGCACCCGCGATTTGGCAGTGGGTTATGCTGGAAGCCGCGGATGCGGCCATAGACATTGCCCCGTACGAAGATAAGCGAAATGTTCTGTGCGATGCGCTGGAGGCGATTGGATACGAAGCGAGGCGGCCAGAAGGCTCGTTTTACATTTTCCTGAAGACTCCGATCGCAGACGACATTGCGTTTACGAGGCTGCTTGCGGATGAAGGCGTGCTGGCTGTTCCAGGCGTCGGCTTTGGACGCAGCGGCTACATTCGCCTTTCGCTGACGGTGCCAATGGAGAGGATCGAGAAATCAATTGGCGGATTCAAGCGTGCATTTCTCTCATCGGTTGGGCAGGAATCCTGATCCATGCTTTGCGCGCAGCTTCCTGCAACCTTCTCTGCGCAAGTGCTTCTGAATAGGACTTTGACGACCAAAGACGCTCCATTTCTGGCTAAAAACGACCAAAAAGGGCCCTTTTACCGCCCAATTACGACCGTTTTTGTATAGTGAGGGGTTACTATTCAGGCAATAAGCACAATTTTTATCTGATTTATTATCAACAGCCTAGCAAGTTTCGATGCTCTCAAGATGCCGATCCTGAGGTGAGGGGTAGGGGGGTATGCGATTTCGCTTATCCTCCTCCCCCTGGTGATGTCACGAGTTCCGAGATGCTCGATTGGAAGCGAAGGGTCAGGTAGGCGTGCCTCAGGGGTTGAAGCCCGGCATTTATTTTCAACCACTTGCGGCACAGCTGTAGCCGTGCCCTTTGAAAACAGTGCCTTGATATGAGGTTTCCCATAGCCTGTGACGCCTGGATGAATCCCCGGTCTACGAGTTGTCGAGAGTTCTTCCGTAGCCCTTAAAGCCAGTATGCGCTGGTGCGGGGTAATCTTCTGCAAATTGAAGTGCTGATAATTCTTGAATTTTGGCGGAGTGGATTGGAAGGCATGTCTCAAAGAAGATACATAGTGAGTCGCATTTACCACCCATAAGATTCGGGTGATGCGCCTGGCGAAATTTACCTGGAAATTATTGCGCTTCGACAATTGCGCAGAGCATGCAATTTGAGATGAATGAGTACACGAGCAGGGATGGGCGATTGCTTCTTCCGCTCTTGTAATGCGGCTTTTGCTGGGTTCGCCGAGCGATTTCCTTATGCCATCTTTATCTGCGATCAAACGCCTACATGTTAAAATTTGAACATTCTCGTAAATATGAAGACCCAGGAGCACGGCACCATGAGAAGCCGCTCGATTGCTTTATTGTATGTACTTTTCGCATTCATCTTCGTGTGTAGTTCAAGTGCACAGAGCTTCCGCGGAAGCATTCAGGGCACGGTTACGGACAGCACCGGAGCGGCCCTGCCCGATGCACAGGTAAAGGTATTCAGCCCTGGCACCGGATTGAACCGTACCGTGTCAACCAATGATCTGGGCGGATACGTGGCCTCGGAACTTCCGCTGGGTACTTACAGCATCACCGTGGAGAAGCAAGGCTTCCGCACCACGACGCTGAACAAGATACCAGTGAGCGTGAGCTCCGTGACGCGAGCTGACATGAAGCTTGAGACGGGCGGAATCCAGGAGACGGTGGAGGTTACCGCCGATGTTCCGCTGGTGGAGACCTCGACCAACACGACGGGCGGCACGATTGAGGCGACCGAAGCAGCCGAACTGCCGTTGAACGGACGCGACTATACCAAGCTGCTGGAGTTGGTTCCGGGCGCATCCAGCGACCCAGTAGGATCGACCGAATCAGCCGGCTCTTATGGACTTTTCAGCTTGAACGGCAACCGTGGGCGGTCAAACAATTACCTGCTCGACGGTACGGACATGAACGATGGCTACCGCAACCTGCCGTCTGTAAACCAGGCGGGCGTGTGGGGCGCTCCATCCACCATTTTGCCCGTGGACGCACTGGCGGAAATCCCGGTGACCGGCAGCCCGGAGCCCGAGTTTGGCCGCAGTTCTGGCGCCACAGTAAACATTGTGACAAAGAGCGGCACCAACGCGATTCACGGCAGCCTGTTTGAGTCCTTTCGCAACGACTCACTGACTGCGCGAAACTACTTCAACACCACAGCCCTGCCCAAGAACTCGTTTACGAACCATCAATTCGGCGGCCTGATTGACGGCCCCATCGTGAAAGACAAGTCGTTCTACACAGTTTCATATGAGGGGCAGAGAGAAAATGGCGGACTGCCTCAGTTGGGCACCGTGCCAACGCAGGCCGACATCAACTCCTACACAGCCCATGGGGCGGCCATCAATCCAGTGGTCAAGAGCCTGTTGAACGCCAAGCCGTGGGGAACGCTGCCTGCTACCGGCGGCAATGAGACGTTCACAACGCCCTTCAGCAACAACAGCGACAACGTCATCGCCAAAGTCGATCAGCATCTGAAGCTGTTCAGCCCCGGAGACCTGCTGACGGGACGCTACTTCTACGCCCACGGCATGCAGAGCTTTCCGCTAGGAATGCTTTATACGGGCAGCAGCGCGCCAGGATATAACACGTCGACTCCAACGCACGTGAACATCGTTTCGCTCTCGTATACGACGATTCCGAAATCGAACCTGATCGTCGAGCTTCGCGGGGGCTACAACCGGTTCCTGCAGCAATTTCTGCCTCAGGATATCGGTCTCAATCCGAAGTCTGCATATGGCTTGAATACTCTGTCGCCGGGCTACTCTTCGCGCGATTTGGGATTGCCGACGATCGCCATCAGTGGGTACAGCCCCATCGGCGCGACCGGCAGCGACTCGCGCGGTCGCGTCGATACCAACTATCAGCTGTTCGGCAATGTAGCGCTCACCAAGGGACGGCATAACTACAAAGCCGGATTCGAGTGGCGGCGCACCTTCATCGACAGCTTTATCAATTCAGGGCATCGCGGCAAGCTTAGCTTCAACAGCCTGGACGATTTTCTTTCAGGCACGATTGACGGCGGCAGCTCAGCTGAAGGAAATGGCACGCGTTACTCGTTTCAGAACGGGAGCGGGGCCTACTTCATGGACGGCTGGCACATGAGCAGCAAGATTACCCTCAACTACGGAATACGCTGGGATTATTTCGGCGTGGTTGGCGCCAATAACAACGCCTTCAGCCTGTTCAACGTGAAGACGGGCGTAATGCAAACGGTTGGCACCACGGGCAGCCCCTCGTCACTCTATCCGAGGGATTTGACCAACTTCGCACCCCGCCTCAGCATCGCAGACGATGTGTTTGGAAATGGCAAGCTGGTTGTCAGATCTGGAGCAGGAATCTTCTACGACGGCGCATCGCAGGACTTCTTCGTGGGCAACCAGCCATGGAACACCAACCCTGCCGAGGCAGGGCCAGCATTCAACGGAATTGGATTTGCGACGTCAGTGGCTCCGACCATTCCCACCGATGGCTCGGCGATCTTCAGCGGATACGAACCGAACAGCGTGTTCACCGTGGATCAGCACCTGGTGACGCCACGTTACGTCTCGTACAACCTCAACATTGAATCACAGCTTGCCAAGGCGATAGCGCTTCAAATTGGGTACGTGGGTTCGCAGGGCCGCCACCTTTACCACTTCCGCGATCTGAACCAGGTGAACAACGAGTCAGGCGCCGTGACCTGCGCCAATGGGCAAAAGATCCAACCAGGGCAGGTCTGCTACCCGACTTACTCCATTGGCTCTTTCAACAACATTTCGCTTTTGTACATCAACCAGATCGAGACCAGCGCGCTGTCGAACTACAATTCACTGCAGACGACGCTGAAGCTGCAAAACTGGCACAACCTGACCTCGACGGTGAATTACACCTGGGCGCACTCGATTGACACCGCCAGCGATGGGCTGGACTTTGTGCCCAATGCCGCACAACCCGACGACAGCTTCAATCCTCACGCCGAGCGCGCCAGTTCAAACTTTGATGTTCGCCAGCGCTTCCAGTGGTACTGGACTTATAACCTTCCCAAGTACCAGCATGCGCAGAAGATCCTGAATGGATGGGCGATGGACGGCATGTTCAACTATGCAACCGGCCAGCCCTACACGGTCAGCTATATCTATGAAGGCGATTACAACGGGAGTGGCGAATGGTTTGGGCGGCTGAATGTGGTCGGCAATCCTTATGCCGGTACCGGCGGGACCAATCTGCTGAATCTTTCAGCGTTCGCGGTGCCAAACGGGCATCCCGGCAATGAGGGCCGCAACGCCTTCAATGCGCCGAACTATACCAACTTTGACTACTCGTTGACGAAGACTTCGCACCTGACCGAAAAGGTGGCGCTGGAACTTCGCTGCGATTTCTTCAACATTTTCAATCATCCGAATTTCAGCAATCCGCTGCTCCCCGGCTTTGGCGTGGATGTATTGGGCAGCTCATCGCAGTTTTTGCAGGCTACGGCTACGCCGGATGTGGGCAGTGGCAACCCCTACCTGGGTGGAGGCGGCCCGCGCAGTGTGCAGTTGGCGGCTCACCTGACTTTCTAAAAACAATGCTCGCGGTTAACCAAAATCGGCCTGCCTTCAAGTATGAAGGCAGGCCGATTTGTTGTGCGGAAGAAGCTGTGAGAAGAATGAGTGAAGCGGAATTATCCGCGCGCTTAATCTCCAAGCTTCGCCCTGCTCATCGACGGCGGCAGGTGCTCGGCAGAACTTCCCCACTGCATATTTGGCTCGGGCCCCATGGTTAGCTCAAGCACACCACCTGATGTGATTTCTTGATGAGTGATCCAGGCGCGCGAGAGTGGCGTGCCGTTGAGCCTGGCTTGCTGAATATAAATATTGGCCTCGCTATTCATCTTTGCCGCGACAGTAAATGTCTTCCCCTTATGCCACTTGGGGTCGAGCTTGATTGTCGCTCGATTGAAGATTGGACTGCCGATGATGTACGTGTTATCTCCAGGGCAAACTGGATAGAAGCCTAGCGCGCTCAAGATGTACCATGCGGACATTTGACCTACATCATCGTTTCCGCAGATTCCGTTTACCTGGTTGTGGTAGGCATTGCTGAGAATTCGGCGCACCCACTTTTGCGTCAGCCATGGCTTTCCAGCATAAGCAAACAGGTAAGCAATATGATGCACGGGCTCATTCGAGTGGTTGTAGTAGGGATTCCAACCAAAGGACGGAGGGGTCTTTTCAAAAAGCTCTTCAAGTGCACCAACGAACGAATCCAGTCCCATCAATTC
>Ga0007854_10000254_pt1 | contig 36865 bp, 35 predicted proteins | sample CryBogCBH12Aug08_FD_60382 | JGI IMG/M metagenome (GOLD analysis project Ga0007854, IMG submission 60382) | Freshwater microbial communities from Crystal Bog, Wisconsin, USA - CBH12Aug08 | ecosystem: Environmental > Aquatic > Freshwater > Lake | place: Crystal Bog, Wisconsin, USA | collected... | reverse complement strand
GGGGCGTCATTGAAGGAGGTCGAGAGAGCCCTTGCTGAGGCGAAACCAGCCATGCCAAGACGGCAAAGGGCCGCTTCCGTACCCCCAGCAACCATGACATCAGCATCCCCAAACTGAATAAGACGTGCCGCGTCCCCAATAGCATGGGCACCCGTAGCGCAGGCGGTGACCACAGCATGGTTGGGGCCCTTGAATCCATATTTAATGGATACATGGCCGGATGCCAGGTTGATCAAGGATGCGGGAATAAAGTAGGGACTGACACGTCTTGCACCCTGCTGGGCCATGACAAGGGTCGTATCATGTATTTGGGTTAACCCCCCAATACCAGAACCGATGATAACACCTGTTCTTTCTTGTTCTTCACCCTCAGACGGCTTCCAGCCTGAATCCTCCACAGCTTGGGTTGCCGCAGCAATGGCATACGCAATAAATCTGTCCATCTTGCGCTGGTCTTTTGGCAAGATATACGCATCGATGTCAAAACGAGCAGCCCCCGCCTCTGGCGAGGTTGGAACCAACCCCCCAATTTTGACAGATAAATCACTTGTATCAAACGTATCAATCGTTTTGATACCAGATTCACCGGCAATAAGGCGTTTCCAGCTTTCATCAACACCACCAGCAAGGGGGCTTACCATCCCAAGGCCAGTGACAACCACACGTCTCATGGACTAAACTCTCTTATAAACTATGCGGCTTGTTGTGATTCGATATACGAAATCGCAGCCTTGATTGTTGTAATTTTTTCAGCAGCGTCATCAGGGATCTCGCAACCAAACTCATCCTCAAGCTTCATCACGAGCTCTACTTGATCCAAGCTATCAGCTCCTAAATCGTCGACAAAACTAGCGTTGTCGACAACCTTTGACTCGTCCACACCTAGATGCTCGACGACAATTTTCTTAACACGGGCATTAATCTCACTCATTGACTCTTTCCTTAAAGTAATGCTTTAAACTTTTACCAATTCATAAACAGGTTTTCTACAAAACTCAAGAGAAGATCGCAAGAGCGAAATTTGACAAACAAGATTAAATGGTCTACGGTGCTGGAAATTATTTCTTGAAAGGAGTGTCTGTGTTCATTCAAACAGAAGAAACACCGAATCCTCAGAGTTTAAAATTTTTGCCCGGATGTACCGTTATGGGCGAAGCAGAGCCAGTTTCTTTTGTTCAAGGTGACCTTATTGATAAGTCTCCTTTTTCAAAAAAGCTTCTCGAAATTGAGGGAATAGAAGGGGTTTTCTTAGGAACAGATTTTGTTACCATCACGAAAAACCCTGACGCAGAGTGGCTTGTTTTAAAGCCAGCCGTCTTAGAAACACTCATGGAACTTTTTGTTAACAATTTTCCTATAATTTTATGTACAATGGACGACGGAGTTTCTGTTTCAGACGACAAGGAAGACCCTATTATTAGACAAATCAAAGAACTTCTTGATAGTCGCATCAGGCCAGCTGTTGCACAGGATGGGGGCGATATCCTTTTTGATTCTTTTCAAGAGGGAACTGTTTATCTTAAAATGCAGGGTGCTTGTTCAGGGTGCCCAAGTTCGACTGCAACACTAAAATCAGGAATCGAAAATATGTTGAAATATTACGTTCCAGAGGTTACGGAGGTACGACAAGTTGGTAATTAGACCTTTATTTTTCTTTTCTTTAGCCGTTATTTTCTTTTCAGGAGAAATTCAGGCAAGTAGGGTATCTATTCCTGCACATTCTCCAAGCCTAGAAAGCGCCCAGACAAAAAATTCCTTGGAACATTCCACGAATTGTCAGGCGATTATAAGTCATTTTGAAAAAATCTATAATATCCCTGAAAAATTGCTGGCTTCGATTGCAACGGTTGAATCAAAAAACTGCCCTTGGGCCGTTAATGCCCTTAGAAAGTCTAAGTTTTTTCCAACGAAGGATGCCGCCGTCCAGTACATTCAAAAATTAAAGGCACAGGGCGTTAAAAACATCAATATTGGGTGTATGCAAATTAATTGGCAGTCCCATGGCCGCAGATTTAATAGTGTTGGGGATATTTTGACCCCGTATCAAAACATCGCCTATGCGGCAAAATTGATGAAGATTCTCTACACCCAACATGGGTCCTGGGAAAAAGCCGTAAGGTACTACCATTCCAGTTCTTCAATTTACAACATTGCCTACCAAAACAGGGTTTATTCGGTTTGGGCCAAGAAAAAAGGCGAAGTTTATTCTCCGCAAACCATTTCTTGGGATTCAAAACCGTCCGAACCAGCCCGCATGGTTGACAATAAGAAACCTTTTATTAGAATTGCTTTTGGCCCAGGAGCAGGGGTTTCAAAAAAGTTTAAACATGCCAAATGAATGTAACGTCATTCCCACGAAAGTGGGAATCTAGAAAGTTGTTTATTTTTGGATCCCCGTCTGCACGGGGATGACACTGAAGGGTACAAAAAGGGGTCTTTATGAACGGCGCTGATGCTGCAGTTATTATTGTTGTTTTGATATCGGCAGGGATTGGCCTAATCCGTGGATTCACAAAAGAAATCCTTTCTGTTGTTTCTTGGCTTGGGGCTGGTATGGGGACTTTTATAGCCCTTCCTTTGGCTCAGCACCTTGCAAGACAGCACATCGCGAACCCTATGATTGCTGATATTGCAACAGCCGTTGTCGTTTTTATTCTCTTTCTTATTATCTTCAGTTTGATCAGTCATTTCCTCTCTGGCCTTGTCAGACAAAGTGCCCTTGGGGGAATCGACAGATCTCTTGGCTTTGGTTTTGGGGTATTAAGGGGCATTGTCTTCCTTTGCTTGCTTGAAATTGCTATGGGATGCTTTGTGGCCAGGTCCCATCAACCATCCTCTATAAAAGATTCTAGATTTTCTTCCCTTATCTACCAGGGAAGCGATTTCCTCTTCCAGATATCCCCCCCCTCTTTGTGCGGGTTCATAACGCAGCAACAACAAAGACGGGTCAGCGAAGCCGGCAGTGAAGGCACCTCGGTCGTTAATGAAATGGTTGGTGTCGTGGTTCAAGATCAGCTACAAAAACACTTGCAACCTGAAAGCCCTGTCCCTTTAAGCAAGGAAGCTTTACAGCAAGAGGCCCAGAGGGCAGCCGAGACTTTATCTAAACTTAAACCAAAAGCCGCAGAACAGCAAAACAGCGCAACCTATTCCAAAAAGCAGCGTCAGGACATGGAAAGACTTTTGTCACAGGAAGAGTTGGCAGAGTAAGTTGTATAAGTAGCCCTACGATCAAGTCCTAGGGCTACTATGGTGCGTAATGTACAGCGCAACTTAAGAAAGCTCAGAAACTGCCTGGGTCACACGGGCAATGTCCCGGTCACTTAAATCTGGGTAAAGCGGAAGACGAAGAAGGCGAGAAGGCAAGTCTTCGGTGACAACTAGGTCCCCGTGGGTTCTGCCAAAGCGCACGCCCCCAACTGAATCGTGCAAGGGTACGTAATGGGTCACGGTTTGAATGCCTTTTTCCTTTAAACCTGCCATCAGGTTATTACGCCCTTCGTGCGTTTGCAGCAAAATATAGTACATATGGGCATTGTGCTGGCAATCGGTCGGGACAATGGGGCGACGCAAATGCCCCTGAACCTCTAGGGGTTCGAAGGCTTTGTGATACTGGTCCCAAATTTCCAAACGTTTCTTTGTTATGTCTTTAGCAGACCTAAGTTGAGCTAACAAAAAGGCCGCTGTGACCTCGCTCGGCAAATAGGATGACCCTATATCAACCCAGCTGTACTTATCGACCTGGCCCAATAAAAACGTCTTGCGGTTGGTTCCCTTTTCCCACACAATTTCAGCCCGATCAATAAAGGCCTGGTCATTCACAAAAAGGGCGCCCCCTTCTCCGGAAATAATATTTTTGGTGGCATGGAAACTCATGGCGCCTAGGTGTCCAATTCCCCCCAAAGGTTTGCTCTGGTAAAAGGCCTCGACCCCTTGAGCTGCATCTTCGATAACCAACAAATTGTGCTTTTTAGCCAAAGCCAAGATGGGCTGCATATGACAAGATACCCCTGCGTAATGAACGCACATAATCGCTTTGGTCCGGGGCGTAATCGCAGCCTCAATCTTTGCTTCATCGATGTTCAGCGTGTCTGGACGGATATCAATAAAGACAGGAACCCCACCCCGCAAAACAAAAGCATTTGCCGTTGTGACAAAGGTGTAGGACGGCATAATAATCTCGTCCCCCGGGTGAATGTCCGCCAAAATAGCGCACATCTCAAGGGCGGCAGTACACGAGGGCGTTAAAAGGGCCTTAAGGCAGCCTATCCTTCCTTCCAATAACGTATGGCATTCTTTCGTGAATCGGCCATTACCATGCAAATAAGCATCTTGCAGGGCCTGTTCCATCAACCCAGATTCTGTGCCAACAATACAGGGTTTGTTAAAGGGAATAAAACTGTCCGTCACCAAAAGCGTCCTTATACGTGGGTGATTTCTTTCTGCTTAGCCGTCAAGTGATCATCGATTTTTTTAATGTGATCGTCTGTCAGGGTCTGCACCTCTGCTGAAAGACGTTTATGCTCGTCCTCGGAAATTTCGCTGTCTTTTTCTAGCTTCTTCAAAAGCTCCATCCCATCACGGCGCACGTTACGAACGCTGATTCGTGCTTCTTCTGCATATTTTGCAGCAAGCTTAGCCAATTCCTGGCGCCTCTCTTCGTTTAGCATTGGCAAAGCAACCCGAACTAGCTGCCCATCAATGGCGGGATTCAAACCCAAACTTGATTCCCTAATGGCTTTCTCAACGGCTTTTACCATGCCTTTGTCCCACACCTGGACAGTCAAAAGCCTTGCCTCTGGGGCATTCACAGTGCCAACCTGACTAAGGGGCATAAGCGAACCGTAAGCATCCACCTTGATAGGGTCCAACAAATTGGTCGAGGCACGACCAGCGCGAATGCCACTAAATTCCTTAGACAAAACATCAACTGCGGAATTCATCCGGCGGTTAAAATCCTCTAATCTTGGGTCAACACGTGTAGACATCTTTCATTTCCTTATAATAATTACTGAATTAAGGTAAAGCGACCTTGACCATTTATGACCTTAGCAAATCCATCGTTTTCGTAAATAGAGAAAACAGCGATCGGAACGCTATTTTCACGGGTCAGGGCAATGGCTGCTGTATCCATAACCCCCAAATTCTGGTCAAGAACTTGGTCATAGGTCAAACGGGGCAAAAACACAGCGTCCTTATGGTGAACGGGGTCTTTTGTGTATACCCCCTGAACCTTGGTTGCTTTCAGCAAAAGGTCACACCCCATTTCCGACGCCCTAAGGGCAGCGGCCGTGTCTGTTGTAAAATAAGGGTTCCCTGTTCCTGCAACAAACAAAACCACCCTGTTCTTTTCCAGGTGGCGAAGGGCGCGCTTTGGAACATAAGGTTCACTGATAGCGGGTATAGGAATGGCTGACATTAAACGGCACGGAACCCCCTCGTTCTGAATGGCATTATGCAGGGCCAAACCATTAATAACTGTCGCAAGCATCCCCATTTGATCGGAGGTGGTGCGATCCATCCCATGCTTTGCCATTCCATGCACGCCACGATAGATATTACCGCCGCCAACAACAAGACAAATCTGAATGTTTTCGGCATAAACGCCCTTAATATCCTGGGCGATTTTTTCAAGCATCCTTTGGTCAATACCGCGGCTTTGGTCCTCGTCAGGATTGATGCTGGCTAAAGCTTCCCCGGATATTTTCAAAAGAACGCGCTTATACCCACCTTGAGCAAAGATCACTGGATCGCCACGTCCCTCCGGTCCTCGCGATGACGAGGAGGTTCCGTCATTGCGAGCGGAGCGCGGCAATCCAGGAAAATGAACATCTTCACCTTTTTCGGGTATATACACCTAAGCTCCCTCGCCTGGAATATTAATGAGACGAAGCGTTTGCCTGTGCTTGAACCTCAGCAGCGAAATCCGTTTCAACCTTTTCAATGCCTTCGCCAAGGGCAAATCTTGCAAATCCAACAAGCTTAACGGGCTGACCCAATTCCTTGGCTGTTTGTTCAATAACCTCAGAAATCTTTGTCTTGCCATCAACCACATAGGTCTGCTCAAGGAAAACAACCTCTTCGTAGTATTTACGAATACGTCCCTCAACCATTTTTTGAATCACATCCTCAGGACGACCGGAGGCACGCGCTTGTTCTGTTAGAATATTTCTCTCGCGCTCTAGGGCTGATGAATCAACCTCGTCAACTGTTAGGGCTTGTGGACTTGCTGCCGCCACATGCATTGCTAATTTTTTGCCTAAATCTTGCAATTTAGCCGTTTCTTTTGACGGAGATTCAAGGGCAACCAAAACACCAATGCGTCCCAAACCAGGAGCTGTTGCGCTGTGCATATAGGTTGCAACCAGCCCCTCTGACACAGAAAGGCGCTTTACGCGGCGCAAGTTCATGTTTTCACCAATAACCGCGATCAGACGTGTTACTTCCTCACCAATCGTTGCGGACTCACCCTTAAAGGGCGCAGAAACAAGGGCTTCAGCTGTATAGTCTTTTTCAGCTGCGATCATAGCCGCTTGGCTGACCATCGCTTGAAAGTTTGGGTTCCGTGCAACGAAATCTGTCTCAGCGTTGATTTCAACAACCGCAGCAGATGTTCCTGAACCTGCAACACCAACCAATCCTTCAGCAGCAACACGTCCTGCTTTTTTAGCAGCAGCAGCCAATCCCTTTTTACGAAGCCAGTCAACAGCAGCCTCAAGGTCACCACCAACTTCATTCAATGCTTTTTTGCAGTCCATCATACCAGCGCCTGTTTTCTCGCGCAGCGTCTTAACCAAAGTTGCAGAAATTTCAGCCATTATTCTTCCCCAAAAATTTAAACTTAATATACAAACGTCAGGGGGCGGCGTGGCCCCCTTCCTAGAAAATCAATGCTTAGGCTGATACTTCTTCAGCTAAGTCTTCACCAACAGGCAAAGTTTCTGATTCACCAAGGTCAATACCTTGGGAAACCATTTCCGCCTGCAAGCCGTCCAAAACGGAAGCCGCGATCAGATCGCAGTATAAATTGATTGCGCGCAAGGCATCGTCATTCCCTGGAATAGGATAGGTAACACCCTCTGGGTCAGAATTGCTGTCCAAAACGCCCACAACGGGAATTCCAAGGCGTGTAGCTTCTTGAATTGCAATGGCTTCTTTATTCGTGTCGATAACGAAAAGAACATCGGGAAGACCGCCCATATCACGAATACCACCAAGAGCTAGTTCTAATTTGTCGCGTTCGCGCTTCATTTTCAGAATTTCTTTTTTCGTCAAACGGCCTGGATTGTCTAGACTTTCTTCCATTTCCTTAAGGCGTTTAATGGACTGATTCACAGTCTTCCAGTTTGTCAATGTCCCACCCAGCCAACGATAGTTGATGTAGTACTGACCACATTTCAGAGCAGCTTCCTTAATTTTTTCAGAGGCTTGAGATTTTGTTCCAACAAAAAGAACGCGTCCACCACCCGATACAGTGTCACGAATGACCTGCAAACCCTTATAAAGGGCAGGAACAGTTTGTTCCAAATCAAGAATGTGAATTCCGTTGCGCACCCCGAAAATAAAGGGGGCCATTTTTGGGTTCCAGCGACGTGTTGTGTGGCCGTAGTGTAAGCCAGCTTCTAAGAGCTGACGCATGGTAAAGGTTGGCATTGCCATTAAAAATACTCCTAATTGGGTTTTCCGATTAAACTTAATCGAAGGCGTATGAATCGCTATTTCTAGCAACATCGGAAGGCTTAATCGTTACTTTCCCTGCCGGAAAAACAACAAAAAGCCACACCTTCGACTATAGATTTACATTCATCTTATACCGGTATCTGATCCTTTTTTCCACCCTTTTGTAAGGTATACCCTAAAAACTTAATCCAAAGGGGGTGACATAGGACCCAAGCTGGCTTTTTAATCGAAGCAGCCCCTCTTCGGTATCGGATTCACACCTTCCAACCAGAATTGCTTGGGTGTTCGATGCCCGAAGAAGCCACCAACCATCCTCATTACTAACACGAACCCCGTCCACATCATTAAAGGAAACGGCGTCCTGTACCAGTTTTTCCCTGACTCTTTCGACCACATCAAATTTCTTTTCGTCCTCACACGGAATACGAATTTCAGGCGTGCTGATCCGCTTTGGAATTTGGTCAAAAAGCTGACTTAGAGAAAGGTCACTGTCATGTAAAATATTCAACAACCGAATGGCCGCATACAACGCATCGTCGTAACCATAATACCGATCAGCGAAAAAGATATGGCCACTCATCTCGCCGGCCAAAAGGGCGCCCGTTTCAGCGATCTTTGATTTAATCAGGGAATGGCCCGTTTTTGCAATGATAGCATTCCCGCCGTGGGCACTTATGTCATCAAATAAAAGCTGACTTGCTTTGACATCGGCAATAATGGTCGCCCCTGGGTTGTGTTTCAAGACATCCCTTGACCAAAGGATCATCAACTGATCCCCCCAAAGAATACGCCCCTGACTATCGATAACACCAATTCGGTCGGCGTCGCCATCAAAGGCAATACCAAGATCGCAAGATTTTTCCTTCACAAGGGTTCTGATTTCCACCAAATTTTCAGGGACTGTTGGGTCAGGATGGTGGGACGGGAATGTTCCGTCAATTTTTGTATTAATGGCAAAAGTTTCCCCATTTAGCCTCCCTGATTCAATTAACAAATCAACAATGTGCCCTGCCGCTCCATTGCCTGGATCAAAGGCTATTCTCAGGGGTTTTCTCCCGGGCACGTAGTCCTTGAGCAAACGGTCTGTATAAAGGTGTTCAATGTTCAGGCTCTCAAGGGTTCCCAGATGATCTGCTGGAAGCCCCTTAAGATCAATCAACCCCTGAATATCAGACCCAAAAAAGGGACGGCTATAAAGGGTCATCTTAAAACCGTTATCCTCTGGTGGGTTATGGGACCCTGTTACCATAATGCCCGCATCTGTTTTCAGGTGCTTGACCCCAAAATAAATCATCGGTGTTGGTCCAGTGCCAATATCTTTAACATTCGCCCCGCCTTCAACAAGCCCCTTAATCAAGGCTTCGATCAGAACGGGGGAACTTAGGCGCCCATCTCTTCCAACGCAAACTGTTTTAAGGTTTTGAAGGCGCATCATCTCAGCAAAACGGAGGCCCAAAGCCATTGCGTCCTCTACTGTCAAGGTTTTGCCAAAGGTACCGCGAATATCATATTCACGCAAAATTTTAGGGTTTAAAGTGTACAACTTAGATCCTTAAATTGGATGATGAAAATTTTACCCGACTATAGTCTAGGCAGATGCCCCTCACAATAGTCTTTGAGGTGAAATTCTGCCAGAAAATGGGGAAGGTGACGAACTTGGACTCCGCCCTCTGTTGTGAATTCACGTTTTAAATCCGCCACAAGCTGTATGCGCGGAACATTACCCAGAAATTTACTGAAATGATCGAAAGAACGTGAGGGATTATCATCTGACGATTTCACCTCCAGACAAAGAACAGGGCGTTCATCGATGGTGACCAGAAAGTCTATTTCTTGATGCTCCTTAGTTTGCAGGTAATGAAGCCGCCCTTTATAACCAAACACATCTTCAACATAGTGAATTTCCTTTAGCAAACTGCACGCCACCAAATTTTCAAGGCGGGCACCTTTGCCGATAGCACGACCGATATCATAAAAGTAAAACTTTGGTTCTTTCAAAAGAGAGCGCGCAATGTTCTTATGATAAGGCGTAACTCTGAAAATAGCGTAAATATTTTCAAGCATCTCTAACCAGCTTTTGATTGTCTTACTATCGACCTGTAAGTCATTTGCCAAATTGGCATAAGAAGTTGGGCTTGAAACCCTTGATTTTAGAAGGTCCAACATAAGCTCCAGTAACTTCAGCGAACGTATGGCATACATATCGAGAAAATCTTGACGAAGCATAACGTCGAGATGCGATTTTTGCCAGCGCCTATAAAATTGGATATTTCCTTCTAAAAAGGGCTCTGGAAACCCGCCACACTCCATTAAACGCCTAAAGACTTCATCAACATTTCCTTGCCAACAAAGGACGCCCTCCTTCATATCAATTGGATGAAGACGATAGGAAAAGTAACGACCAGCTAAGGAATCTCCTACCTTTTGAAAGGCATCAAGATTTGCGCTTCCCGTGACAATGAGTCTTGGCCTATTCCCTTCTGTATCATAAATACCCTTGATCCATCTTTTCCAAGACGGCATTTTATGAATTTCATCAAATAGGACACATTCCGCCCTGCGATCCCAATGCTTTTTTGAAATGGCATCACGATCTTCCGAACGATCAAAATTAAGGTAATCAAATTTTTTAAAAAGTTGCCTCGTCAATGTTGTCTTTCCAGATTGACGGGGCCCTGATAAAAGGATGATCTTTTTATCGGAATCCTTCGCGATATTGTGCGATAAATAGCGTTCCATTTTACCCTTTGTTTGCAAAAAACACTTATGACTATAATGGACTCAATTCCGAAATAGTCAAGACTTTTCCGGAATTGAGTCCGGTTTGGTCAGACATTTTTCAGAATTTCTGAGCTTTCCTTGCTTTACCTCCCTGAATCCGCTACAAATCTATAAAACTAGAATATACGAAGAATAGCCTTATTTTATGAGTTCTCTTCTTTCGCCAACTCTCGGTAGCCTGTGGCGGATTTCCCTGCCTCTTATGCTTACGACCCTATCGGCAAATTTGATGTTTTTGCTGGACCGCTTGATTCTGGCCCGTTATTCCGCAGAATCGATGAATGCTGCTGCCGTTGCAGCTATGAGCTGCGCTGTCTTGCAATTTGGCGGGGTCGCAATTGCCTCCATCGCCGAGGTTTTTGTGGGGCAGTACAACGGCGCAAAACAGCACAACAAAACAGCCGAACCTGTTTGGCAAATGATATGGTTTTCCTTGTTTCTTTTTGTCCTGTTTGTACCAATTGCGATCTGGGGCGGCCCCTATTCCATACCCTTATCCTTGCAAAAAGAAGGGTTGCCCTATTTCGGTTGGGTGGCCATGTTTTCCCCCCTAATGGCCATGATTGCAGCCCTGTCAGCATTTTTTATCGGCCGTGGTTTTGTAAAACTTGTAACCTTGGCAACCCTGGTCAGCAATCTTGCGAATGCTGGCCTTAACATCGTCTTGGTCTTTGGGATTGAAGGGTGGCTTCAGCCACTGGGAACTGAAGGAGCAGCCATTGCAACAGTCCTTTCTCAAGGATTTCAGGTTGTAATCTTGGCCTTTGTGTTTCTAAACAAACACCACCGAACCCATTTTCAAACCCATCGTTTTCATTTCAAAAAAGCTCCCTTTTTAGAGTGCCTAAAGGTTGGAACCCCTTCCTCCATCAGTCACATGATAGAAATGGCTGCATGGGCAACACTGTTTAGAATTGCAGCGTCCGTTAATTTGGACTACGTCACAGTTCAAACTGTAGGCAACAGTGTCTTTGTCCTGTTTGCCTTTGTCACCGAAGGAATGCAAAAAGGGGTTATTGCCATTGCATCGAACTTGATTGGTGCAAAAAAAGATGGCTTGTTTTCAAAGCTTTTATTTTCTGCTGTTAAGCTGCATTGTTTTTTCATCATCGCTTTTGCCTTTCCTCTGATCTTTTACCCTGACCTGGTTGTGTCGCAATTCTTGCCATCTCTTCAGGATCCGAATTCCCATCTTTATCAGGAATGTGTAACCGTTTTAAAATGGGTCTGGGCCTATTTCATACTTGATGGAATTATATGGAGCCTTTCTGGCGTTTTAACAGCAGGGGGTGATACCCGGTTTATTATGCTTATGAATGCAACGGCAGCTTGGTTCCTAGCCATATTGCCCATTTACATTGCTGTTCATTATTTCAACGCACATTCTTCGACCGCTTGGGGAATATCCCTTATCTATGGTGCGGCCAACATGATATCATTCTTTTTGCGCTATCGTTCAAACCGTTGGAAAAAATTGGTTGTATCCGGCTAATTTGTCAATATTAAGGAGAGAGAGTTATGAGTAGAGTCGTCGTTCTGGGGCTTTTATGCTTGTTTTTAGGTGGGATAGTTAATGCACATCAAGACATAGAAACTGAAGAATTTAAACCCTATGACATCCCATTCTATATGACTGTCATTGGCCTATTTCACGAAATACCTGAGGATATAGAGAGAGAAGCCGAAGAAAAACTGCCACAAAAAACTGAACGGTATGAGAGTGACGAACTTCTCTCTATTTTTGAAGAGGTTTCTCGTCCTGATGCCTATCGGTACCTAACGGATGCATTAGGCATTCTCTTTGATCCTGCCATAGGAACGCCGGCGCATTCCAATGAACATATCGTTAAGGGTTGGCAATGCCTTTTGAAAAAGTTCATGTCTGTAGATTTTTGCAAGAGCAAAGGAATTGACGAAGAAGCGCTGCCCAAGGTTCAAATTGTTGCAGTCCAACAACTATTCCAGCACCACCGTACCAGTATTGAAAGGGTTAATCCAAAATTTGCAGAAACCATTCCTAGCAAGGCTCTAATTGATCTTGGTTGTAAAGTATGCCTTGGGCTTCCTGCGAAACTTTAAAGAGAAATCTTTACCATTTGTTTACCAATAGGGATTCATAGTTAATAGTACAGACACGCTTGTATTTTTTTAATTTTGGGATTCCATGATACTCATTATTGATAACTATGACTCTTTTGTGTACAACCTGGCCCGCTATGGGCAGGAATTGGGGCATGAAGTGAGCGTTTACAGAAACGATTGCCTTACCTTAAAGCAAATTGAAAAGATAAGACCGGATCAGATTGTAATCTCACCCGGCCCTTGTACCCCGAATGAGGCTGGCGTTTCGAACAAAGTTGTTCAGCACTTTGGCAAAACAACACCCATTCTTGGCGTTTGCCTTGGGCATCAGTGCATCGGTCAGGCTTTTGGTGGGCAGGTTATCCGCGCCCAAAGCCCCATGCATGGAAAAACAAGCCTTGTCGCCCATAATTCGGCAGGTATCTTTAGGGACCTACCTGATCCTTTGCGCGTGACCCGTTATCATTCCCTCATTGTTGAAAAAGAAAACTTGCCTGATTGTTTGGAAGTAACCGCCACCAGTCCCGATGATGAAATCATGGCATTTTCCCATGTTGACCAACCAATCGTTGGTGTGCAGTTTCATCCTGAAGCAATTTTGACGCAATGTGGTTATGATATCCTTAGGAATTTCTTGAACGGTGATTATCGTTAATGTTTGTGCTTTTGAATGGCGATCTTTTTTTAGAAGAAAAAGCCGCTTTATACCCCAATGATCGTGGATTTCTTTTGGGCGATGGTGTTTTTACAACCTTGCTTTCCAAGAAAGGTCAGCTTCTTTGCTTTGATGCCCACTTTAAACGTCTGCTAAGGGCAACAAAAACCTTCAGTTTGCCCGTGCCTGACCCTGACCTTGAATCCCACATCATGACCCTTTTGGATCATAATAATCTTCTGGATGATCTAGCTGCTGTTCGGATTACAATCACACGGGGGCCTGGGGGACGGGGAATTACGCCCCCCGAAACAGTTAAGCCAACAACCCTTATAACAGCGGCTCCATACGAAAAACCATCGGCGCCCTTAAGGGTTATGATTTCCTGGGTCAGGCGAGAAAGTACGCCCCCCCTTTGTCACATAAAACACTTAGGATATCAGTCTTCTATTTTGGCAAGGCTAGAAGCCTTGGAAAAAGGATACGACGATGCCCTGATGCTGAACACAAAGGGTAATCTTGTGTGTGCCACAGCAGGAAATCTATTTCTGGTCTGCGATGGGGAAATTTTAACGCCCCCCCTAAGCGATGGCGCCCTGCCTGGAATTATGCGCGGGAAACTTATTCAGGATCATACGATAAAAATTTGCTCCTTAACCCCAAAGGACTTAGAACGTGCAGAGGCTGCCTTTGTCACAAACAGCCTTGCCGGAATCCAAATGATAGGGTCGGTCCATGAAAAAAACCTATTATTATACACTCCTGTAAACCACGATTTTGGATACTAGAATCGGGGACTGATTAATGGCGGGGTCGTCCAAACATTGAGAATCATTACGAAGAATATGAACGGTCTATCTTAATAAGGGCATAGGTGGCCAGAACAATAATCCCAGATCCTAAAAAGACCCTAAGGGATGGGTCTTCTGAAAAGAATGTGATGCCAATCGGAATCGCGATAAGCAGACGCGTATATTCAAAGGGCGACAAGAACGAAGGATCTGCAACCTTAAGGGCCTTTATGTACGCAAGTTGAGAAAAAATCCCGCACACCCCAACACCAACCAACATCAGAGTGTTATAAAGATCGGGCGTTTGCCAATGGGGAATTCCAAAAAAACACGCAACTAAAAGACAGACAATATTTGTGTATGTAAGAATAGAGACTGTTGATTCAGTCGTTGAAAGAATCTTTGTGCAAACAAGGTACGAACTAACCAGAGCATTCGCCAACATCAAAATGTAAAAAGCATGATTAATGACAATGTGCTGGGGGTTGATGATGATGATAACGCCAATGTACCCGGCAATAACCCCAATCCATTTTGACAACGACAGTTTATCTTTTAAGACAATGGCGGCAAGGATGATTGTAATCAAAGGCTCAACGAATCCGACGGCGGTTGCTTCGGCCAGAGGCAGGTTTCGGTACGCGTAATAGGTGCAGCCCAAACCACTTACGTTGAAAAAAGCCCTTAAAAGATGAAGGGGTAACCGTTTGGTTCTAAGTGTTTTGAATCCCTTAGAAAAGATAAACGGGATTGTGATTAGAAAACCAAAGGAACACCGAAAGAAAACCAAAACGAAATCGCTAACGCCCTTATCAAGACCTTTTGCAAAGGCCATTGCAAGCGTAATTCCAAGGGCCCACAGAAGCATCCAAATGATTCCCTGCTTCTTGTTCTCTAAAGGAACACTTGGCAGAACTTCATCCATGGGTTCAGTCTTTAACTGCAGCAAAGTCAATCCCCTTCTTTTCCAGGGTCAAGGACATGAAAGTTCTAGCAGTTTATCATCTTTTTTGTTCAGATGTATCCCTTAAATTCCGAATTTTAAATAAAACCCCTGGATCTTTGCAAATCCAGGGGCCTCATTACGAAAGGTCTATTAACGTGGGCTGTTGTCTGGAACTACCCGGCTACGATCCTTACCGCTTTGGATGACAAGAACCCGTTGACCAACGGCAAGCATTGGATCAGCACCCTGGGAAATGGTTATCATGTCACCACGGTCAAGCTGAACCTGATATTCCATACCATCTTGTTCGTTGACTTTTTGTTCTAAGAAATGACCGGCTGCTCCGCCCGCAAGGCCGCCCAGAACGCCCGTCACAAGGCTTCCTTTTCCGCCGCCAAGGGTTGATCCCAAAAGACCACCAGAAGCACCGCCAATCAAAGCACCTGCACCGATTTTTCCGTCAGACGAATTAATCATAACTTTGCGTGCTGCAGCAACAGTTCCCTTAAAAGTCTGGCTAATTTCGCCAACGCCCCTTACGCTGTAATCATTTCCGCCAAGTTTAGGCGCACAAGCCGACAACGCTAAAGAGGCCGCTGACACAAACGCAACAAGTAATTTTCTTTTCATTTTTATTCCCCTAATACACGATCAAAAACTCCTGTAATAATAAGATAGCCTTAATGGAAATGCAAACCTTTCGGAGGATATGATTGTTCGCCCCTAAGAAAGGTTGCATACTCAATTCATAAGATAATCCGCAGTATTAGGACCTGTATACAATGTCTGCCTTTCGCACAGAGATCGATTCAATGGGGGAAATTCAGGTTGAAGGCAACCGGTATTGGGGCGCTCAGACACAGCGTTCCAGGCAGAATTTTCGAATTGGTCGCGAGAAAATGCCCTTCCCCCTTATTCACGCTTTTGCCCTGCTGAAGCAGGCTGCGGCATCGGCGAATGTTCAACTGGGTCATTTACCCGCCGATTTTGGGCGTGTGATTACTCAGGCATGTCAGGAAATCGTGGGCGGCCGGTTTGATGATCAGTTCCCGCTTTCCGTGTGGCAAACGGGTTCGGGGACCCAGACAAATATGAACGTGAACGAAGTTATAGCGAACCGTGCAAGCGAAATACTAGGGCATTCTTTGGACTCCCCCAAAAAACCCATTCATCCCAATGATCATGTGAATTACGGTCAATCCTCAAACGACTGCTTTCCAACCGCGATGCACATTGCTGTTCTTCAAAAAATTCATCAAAGTCTTTTGCCCGCCCTTGAGCATTTTTTAAAACACCTGAAAGAAAAAGAAACTGAATTTAAGGATACATTAAAAGTCGGCCGAACCCATCTGCAGGATGCAACGCCTATGACTCTGGGGCAGGAATTTTCAGGGCATGCTCACCAGGTTGCCCTTGGAATTGAAAGGGTCCTTGGATGTTTTTCCCGTTTGTACCCTCTGGCACAGGGTGGCACAGCGATTGGGACCGGCCTTAATTGCCCAAAGGGTTTTGAAGACGCTTTCATCAAAGAGATTTCGAATCTAACTGGCCTTCCCTTTGAAACTGCCCCCAATAAGTTTGAGGCGATGGCGGCACACGACGCCCTAGTTGAATTGTCTGGGATTTTGAATGTTCTGGCCGTCAGTTTTATGAAAATTGCAAACGACATTCGGTGGCTCGCGTCCGGCCCCAGGTGCGGGCTTGGCGAAATTCATTTGCCTGAAAATGAACCTGGTTCTTCCATCATGCCGGGTAAGGTGAATCCAACCCAAGCAGAGGCTATGACTATGGTCTGCTGTCAGGTTATGGGCAATCATGTAACAGTTACAATTGCGGGCAGTCAGGGCAATTTTGAATTGAATGTTTTTAAACCTGCGATTATTTATAATGTCCTTCAGTCCCTGGACCTTTTGGCCGATACTGCTGTAAGTTTTACAGACCATTGCTTGAAGGGCATTACAGCGAACACGGCAAAGCTGAGAGAAAACGTGGAGAATTCATTAATGTTGGTGACTGCGCTAAACCCTCTGATTGGCTATGATAAGGCTGCAAAGGTTGCCAAAAAGGCTTTAGAGGAAGGAATTAGCCTGAAGCAAGCGGTGGTTGACCTGGGGTTTCTTGGGGCCGCGGAATTTGACGAATTGATTGACCCCCGCCAGATGATTGGAACACCCTCATGAAAAACCATATTCAGGTGGATCGTTAGATATGACAGCCCTTGTTTGGTTCAGAAATGACTTGCGTTTGACAGATCACCTTGCCTTGCAGGCTGCCGTTGACACAGGCTTACCTGTTTTGCCTATTTTTATTCTTGATGAGGTCTGCCCAAGAGTTCTTGGCGGCGCATCCAAGTGGTGGCTGCATCAAAGCTTGAAATCCCTAAAGCACGATCTGACTTTATTAGGGTCTGACCTTATCTTACTTCGCGGGAATGCTTTTGAGGTTTTAAAAAAGCTTAAGTCCCAGGTGCCCATAACGCATCTTTTTTGGCATAGGCGTTACGATCCAAAAAGCATTGAGCAAGACAAAATCATAAAAGCGCATTTTAAAGAGCAGGGGGTTGCTTGCCAGTCTTTCAGTGGGTCTTTGTTGTTTGAGCCACACACGGTTAAAAACAAAGAAGGAAATTTCTTTAAAGTTTTTACCCCCTTTTGGAATCATTGTTTGGGTAAGTCAGCACCAGACAAGCCAATTCCAAAGCCCCGTTCATTGCCCTTTGATCCGCAATTCAGAACTTTATCTGAAGACCTTGAATCCTGGAATCTTTGCCCTAAAAATCCTGACTGGGCAGGGGGCATAAGGTCAACCTGGACACCAGGAGAAACAAGAGCTCAGGGTCTTTTAAGCCAGCTTTTAGAGGAAAAACTGGATGATTATAAAGGGAATCGTGATCAGCCCTCACTCGCGGGAACATCATCCTTGTCTCCCTATCTCCATTGGGGCGAGATAAGCGTTCGTCAAGTGTGGCATGCTGCTTCTGGAGAGGCTGGACAGGGTACAGACTGTTTTTTAAGTGAACTTGGATGGCGGGAATTTGCCTATCATACCCTTTTTTATAATCCCCATTTAATAGATAAGCCCCTAAGAGCTGATTTTAAGGATTTCCCCTGGCAAGAAAATCAGAAAGCCTTGGAGGCTTGGCAAAAAGGATTAACCGGATATCCTATTGTTGATGCAGGCATGAGGGAATTATGGATAACTGGGTTTATGCATAATCGTGTGCGTATGATCGTTGCCTCGTTTCTGGTTAAGCATTTGCTGCAACCCTGGCAGAAAGGTGAAGACTGGTTTTGGGATACCCTTGTTGATGCTGATTTGGCTAGCAATTCCTTTAATTGGCAATGGGTCGCAGGGTGCGGCGCAGATGCGGCGCCGTATTTTCGTATTTTTAACCCCATTTTACAGGGGGAAAAGTTTGACCCCAAAGGCATCTATGTAAAACGATGGGTTCCTGAGCTTAGCAGTTTGCCCGATGACTTTATCCATAAACCTTGGCTTTCAAAATCAAAACCGTCCTCTTATCCATCGCCCCTGGTTGATCACCAAATGGCTAGAAAAAGGGCCCTAGAAGCTTTTCAAGGAAGACGGAATGAATAAGTTCAGAGAGAAGTAAGGTTCACATCATCTGAACTTATACAAATGTCATTTTTTTGTTGACGTCAAGACCACAATCGTTATGATAAAGCCGTTAACAGGCCCTTGTGGCGGAATTGGTAGACGCGGTAGACTCAAAATCTACTATCTGCAAAGATGTGGGAGTTCGAGTCTCCCCGAGGGCACCACCTGTTACACTAATCCCCTAAGCGCCTCAGATAAAGCACCCGAAACACTCAAAATCCTGCTGCTCTCTAAAACTTTTGAAAGGTTTGGCTGCGGAATTGTGTCTGTGACGGTCAAGGAATTGATCTTGGATTCTTTTAGGCGTTCCAAGGTGCCCGGACTTAGGACCGCATGAATCGCATAGGCGTCCACATTGATGGCGCCCGCTTTTGTAAGGGCATCCGCTGCACAGCACAAAGTTTCCCCTGAATCAATAATATCATCCACCAAAATACAAGGCCGCCCCCGCACATCTCCGGTAATCTCTTTGACCATGACCTTTCCATCAGCTGATCGTTCTTTATGAAAAGCCACCCAGTCGGTCTTTAGATGTGTCGCTATCAAACAAGCTCGATCAGCACCCCCCTTGTCTGGCGAGACAATTAAAGGTTTGTCATGCGGATACCGCTTTTGGATGTCCTGACAAAAAAGGGAAACACCGTCCAAATGAATAACCTCAGGCAAAGCCAAGGGATCATGAAGACCAATAGTGATAATCTGGCACGCCCCTGCTTCCCTCAAAAGCCTTTCCATAAGGGCTGATGTTTCCGGTGACCGGCCATAACTATAATAGGGGATAACCGCAATGATTTTCTTTGGTTCCTGACGCTTTAGGGCGTCAATCAGCATAAACAATTCCATTAAACGATCGCTTGGCAACGGATGCAGGGTTTGAAAAACACAAACGTCATCGTTCAAAACTGTGCCCGTTATTTCGGCAGCAATTTCTTGACTCTTAAAGGTTGTGATAAGGGCAGGTTCTAGTAAAACCAACAGTTCCTCAGCAACACTTTGCGCTAAAACGGGATGGCTGGAACCTGCAATAAACCTCACGCATCGCTCCGTATACAAATGACAGAAATTTGGTTTCCAAAGGCTCCTTCCTTGTTAAGGGTTTTTCGCCTATAACTAAAAAACCGTTTTTCATCACTAAATGTATTAGCGGGTGACGGATCTATATCAAGAACGCCAGCCTTTTTAAGCCGGCTGGTCACATATCCCGGCAGATCGAACTGATAATAGCCTGGTCTCTTCCCAGCTTTAAAAAACTGCGGGCAGTCAAAGGTGTCAAAGAATTCCAGGCCCACTTCGTAAGAATCTTGCCAAATACAGGGCCCAAGGGCAGCCACAATATTTTCCCTTTTCCCACCTTGTTTTTCCAAGGATGCTAAGGTGTTTTCAATAAGGCCGCCAATGGCTCCTTGCCACCCCGAATGGACTGCAGCGATCAGGGGCCTGGTTTTGTCAGCAAGCAGAATGGGAACACAATCCGCCGTTTGGACCCCAAGCAAAAGGGCTGGAGCGCTTGTGATCAGAGCATCACCGATGGGCGTATTATTCCTTGGGAACGGTTCTGTGACCGTATAAACACTATCAGTGTGTTCCTGGCGAACAAGGGCAAGATCCTTCGGTGACAATCCAAAAACATCACATATCCTGCGGCGCTTTTCAAAAACAGCATCGTCCCCGTCGCCCTTTTCAAATCCGGTATTTAGGGTTGCGTAAGGCCCCGAACTTTTCCCGCCCTGACGGGTGAAAAACCCATGCTTGATGTAAGGAATTTTGTTCAATAAAGGGGCGGTGAGATGGGGTGGCATGATGAAATAAAAACATAGCTGAGTTTAGAAGCATCATAATTCATCAACATGATTTTTTCAAAACTTAACAGTGTGCAAGTTTTAATTTTACGCCTTTCAATCGTCACTGCTGTGTAAACTTAATGATTGCAGAAACCTTGACTATTTAAGAATTTTGGATATAATCTAGTCTTAAACTAGTTTAATTTTGGGGGGGGGAGTCCATGTATACGCCCGATATGACTCAGGTTAGCGCCTTTGACGCAAAAACTCATTTATCTCAAATCCTTGCAAAAGTTCAACAGGGAAAGCATATAACTATTACTAAACACAACGTTCCTGTAGCTATTCTTATTCCTGTTACTCCCTCTAAAAAGCCTGTGGATGACGTTATTCGTGATCTTCTTCACGTACGCAAAGGCAATACTCTTGAAAAGCTTTCTATTGAAGAATTAAGAACAGAAGGAAGACGTTAATGAACCCTTCTTTTGTTTTAGATTGTTCCGTAACCATGGCTTGGTGTTTTGAGGATGAAGCATCTCGTTACACTGACGCTGTTCTTGATTCCTTGAAACACACCAAAGCCCTGGTTCCTATCCTCTGGCAAATTGAAGTTGCCAACGTGTTGTTGATGGCTGAAAAGAAAGGAAGAATTCAAGAAGCTTCTGTGTTTCACTTTACACATCTTCTTCACCAGCTTCCGATAGAAAAAGATAGTAATGCAACGCTAATGGCAGATTTAATCTCATTTGGTCGCCTGCATCAGCTAACATCCTATGATAGCTGCTATCTGCACCTGGCCCTTAGCTTCGGACTGCCGATTGCTACTCTCGACGAAAAATTAAGAAACGCCGCTCAAAAAGCAGGGGCTTCTTTTTATCTAGCTGGATAGCCTCGGCCGGAGGGCCGGCCTCTCTATGACGAGAAGGGGCGATGACAAACTCAAGGTACTTTTGCTTCGTTCACCAATTGCTCAAAAATAGCTTCCTTTGCCATAACCTGTTGGTTTTCACCCCCCAGGCGGCGAACGGCAACGGTGCCCTCGTCGGCTTCGCGTTTACCAACCACCAAGATATAGGGGATTTTTTGCAAGGAATGTTCCCTGATCTTGTAGCTAATCTTTTCGTTCCTAAGGTCAATCTCGGCCCGAATTCCAAGCTTTTTCAAATCTTGGCATAAACTTTCCGCGTACCCATCAGCCTCGCCTGTAATGGTTGTGACAACCGTCTGGACTGGCGTCAACCACAGGGGGAATTTGCCCGCGTATTGTTCAATCAAAACGCCTATAAACCGTTCAAAGGACCCCAAAATAGCCCGGTGCAACATAACGGGCCTATGACGCTTGCCATCCTCGCCAACGTAACTTGCATCCAATCGTTCGGGCAAAACAAAGTCAACCTGAAGCGTTCCGCATTGCCAGTCGCGGCCTATTGTATCTTTCAACACGAATTCAAGCTTGGGTCCATAAAACGCCCCTTCGCCTGGATTCAGGGTGTAATCCAATCCAGCCGCTGTTGCAGCCTCTATCAGCGATTTCTCGGCCAGGTCCCATACGTCGTCAGCGCCAGCCCGCTTTTCCGGACGGTCAGAAAATTTAACCCGAATCCCTTCAAAACCGAGATCCTTGTATATTCCCTGAAGCAAATCACAAAACGCTTTGGTTTCTGAAACAATTTGTTCTGGGGTGCAGAAAATATGGGCGTCATCTTGCACAAACGCACGAACACGCATTAACCCATGCAAAGCGCCTGAGGGTTCATTTCGGTGACACGCCCCAAATTCAGCCATCCTAAGGGGTAAATCCCGGTAGCTTTTTAGGCCCTGTTTGAAAATCTGCACATGGCAGGGGCAATTCATGGGTTTCACAGCCAACATTTTATCTTCAGATTCAACCGTGAACATATTCTCCCTAAACTTTTCCCAGTGTCCTGAGGCTTCCCACAGGCTGCGGTCCAAAATCTGGGGTGTTCGGACTTCAACATACTCGGCCTTTTCAAGGCGTCCCCTTACAAAATTCTCAAGGTTTCTATAAAGCTGCCATCCCTTGGGGTGCCAAAATACACTGCCTGGGGCCTCCTCTTGAATGTGAAATAACCCCAATTCTGCCCCAAGGCGGCGGTGGTCCCGCTTTTCAGCCTCCTCAAGTTGGGTCAGGTGGTCCTTTAGCTGTTGTTCGGTTGCCCAGGCGGTTCCATAAATCCGCTGCAGCATAGGGTTTCTGTGGTCCCCGCGCCAATAGGCCCCCGCCAACTTCATCAGTTTAAAGGCGGTTCCGATGCGTCCTGTTGAGGGTAAATGGGGCCCCCGGCAAAGGTCTGTGAAATTTCCTTGTTTATAAATCGAAATCACTTCGCCTTGTGGAATGCCCTCAATCAATTCGGCCTTAAAATGTTCGCCTGCGTTTCTGAAAAATTCGATGGCATCGTCGCGCTTCCATTCTTCGCGAATGAACTTTTCATCCCGTTTGATAATTTCCCGCATCTTGGCTTCGATCTTTTCGAAATCTTCGGGCGTAAAAGGGGTTTCCCTGTGAAAGTCATAGTAAAAACCATGTTCAATAGCAGGTCCTATTGTAATTTGCGTTTCGGGGTAAAGCTCTTTCACGGCCTCAGCAATCACGTGGGCTGTGTCATGGCGAATGATTTCTAATCCCTCTGGGTCCTGGCGGGTTATGATCTCGACAATGGCGCCTTCTGGCAAAGTCCGCGTTAGGTCCCATAATTCCCCATTCACCCGTGTGGCCACAGATTCCTTCGCAAGCCTTGGGGAAATTGACTTTGCGACATCCTCGCCAGTGACAGGATGGTCATATTGGCGCTGGCTGCCATCTTTTAGGGAAATACTAAACATAAACGAACTCTTAAGGCTAAAATAGATTGACCTAACATTGCCATTAACACTACCTTATTTTCAACTCTTTCTTCAGGAAAACAAGGCTTTTGGAATGAATCAGACCATAACAAAACAAGATATCCTGCCCTTGGATGCCTATTTAAAAATTCGCCCCCAAAAACAAAAAGAAATTATGGAAGTGAAAAAACTTCGCCGGGTGCCCATTGGCCCTGACATGACCTTTTATTTTGAAAGTTACGATACGATCTGGTGGCAAATTCATGAAATGCTTAGAATTGAAAAGGGCGGGGATGACCAAATTCAGGACGAACTGCAGGCCTATGCAACCCTAATTCCCAAAAGACACCCTGACCAAAGTCAGGAACTTGTTGCAACGATGATGATCGAAATTGACGATATGATTCGCCGCCGCGAAACCCTTGCCCAGTTGGGTGGTATTGAAGAAACCATTTTCCTCTCGTTTCAAAATACTGAAATTAAGGGTGTGCCAGAGACTGACCTTGATAGAACCGATGAAACCGGAAAGACATCATCCGTGCATTTCATACACTTCTTGCTGGGGAAAGCGGACATTGAAAGCTTTATTCAGCCAGGCCAAGACGTTATCCTAGAAGTTAGGCATCCCCTGTATTCCCATAAAACCTTGCTGTCAGATAGTACCCGGCAAACCCTTAGTAAGGACTTACTTTTTTATAGATAACGCATATCTTCCTCCCTATCTTGCATTTTCCTGAAAATAAGGTTAGGAAATATATATAAGATGCTCTCATTTTTTATTTTCTGAATAGGTTTTTAATGGCAAAGGCCTCCGCGTCACTTGGGACTTTTACCCCAGAAACATTGTTAAAGTCATATAAACAGATGGTCCTGATCCGTCGTTTTGAAGAAAAAGCCGGCCAGCTTTACGGTATGGGCCTGATTGGTGGCTTTTGTCACCTTTACATAGGTCAGGAAGCCGTCGTTGTTGGTTTGCAAACGGCGATGCAGCCCCAAGACACTGTCGTGACCAGCTACCGTGACCACGGTCATATGCTGGCGTGTGATATGGACCCCAGGGGAGTAATGGCTGAATTAACTGGCAGGCAGGGCGGTTATTCTCGCGGCAAGGGCGGGTCCATGCATATGTTTAGCCGCGAAAAGAATTTCTTCGGCGGTCATGGCATCGTAGCAGCGCAGGTCCCAATCGGCGCTGGGTTGGCTTTTGCCCATCAGTACAAAGGGGATTCTGGGGTTTGCATGACCTATTTTGGTGACGGCGCTGCCAACCAGGGGCAGGTTTACGAAGCCTTTAATATGGCCGCCCTTTGGAAACTTCCCGTTATATTTGTCATTGAAGACAACCAGTATGGAATGGGGACCTCTGCCGCCAGGGCTTCGGCCAGTGCTGATTTTTACAAGCGCGGCGAACCCTACGGTATTCCTGGAAAATTGGTTGATGGTATGGATCTGTTTGCCGTTGCTGAAGCAGCGCATTGGGCAACCGATCACGCACGGTCCGCTAAAGGTCCTGTTGTATTACACATTAAAACCTACCGGTACCGCGGGCATTCAATGTCTGATCCTGGAAAATACCGCAGCAAAGAAGAGGTTGAGGATATGCGTCAGAATTTTGATCCTATTGAGCGGATTCGCCAGTTCATTTTGGATCACAAAATTGCTGATGAAGAAGCCTTAAAATTGATCGATAAAGACATCAAAGAAACGATGGCTGAAACCCTTGATTTTGCCCAAACCTCACCCGAACCTGACCTTTCAGAACTGTACACCGATGTTCTGATTGAAACTATGTGAATTTAAGGACCTTAAGTATATGACTCAGACTCTCACTATTCGTGAAGCCTTAAGAGATGCTATGGCGGAAGAAATGCGCCGTGACCCTAACGTTTTTCTGATGGGGGAAGAAGTTGCCCAATATCAGGGCGCCTATAAGGTCAGCCAGGGTCTATTAGATGAATTTGGCCCAAAAAGGGTTGTGGATACCCCCATTACGGAACACGGCTTTGCAGGGCTTGGGGTAGGGGCCGCTTTTTTGGGCCTAAGGCCGATTGTTGAATTTATGACCTTTAACTTTTCCATGCAGGCCATGGATCATATTATCAATTCGGCCGCTAAAACCTTATACATGTCGGGCGGTCAGATGGGGTGCCCGATTGTTTTCAGGGGACCTAATGGTGCTGCTTCCAGGGTCGGTGCTCAGCATTCCCAGTGCTACGCCAGTTGGTTTGCCCATTGCCCTGGCCTAAAGGTGGTCAGCCCCTATTCAGCTGCTGATGCAAAGGGCCTTTTAAAGTCAGCCATTCGTGACCCAAACCCCGTTATTTTCCTGGAGCACGAGCTGATTTATGGAAAATCTTTCGAGGTTCCAACAGACCCAGACCACCTTGTTCCCCTTGGAAAAGCAGCTGTGGTCCGCGAAGGGCGGGATGTCACAATCACAGCCTTTTCTATTACTGTTGGGTATGCTCTAGAAGCAGCTGAAAAGTTGGCATTAGAGGGAATTGACGCTGAGGTAATTGACCTTAGAACCCTTCGCCCGCTTGATACTGAAACAATCCTTGAATCGGTTAGAAAAACGAACCGCATTGTCAGTGTTGAAGAGGGTTGGCCGTTTGCAGGGGTTGGATCCGAAATCTGCACCCTTGTTTGCGAAAAAGCGTTCGATTATTTAGATGCACAGCCAGCACGCGTGACGGCTGAAGATGTCCCCTTGCCATATGCGTCAAATCTTGAAAAACTAGCATTACCAAGCTCAGAAAAGATTATCCAGGCCGTTAAGGCGGTTTGTTACAAGTAAGGATTTTTAAGAATGCCCATCCAAGTATTAATGCCTGCCCTAAGCCCAACGATGACCGAGGGGAACCTTGTCAAATGGCACAAAAAAGAAGGCGACGTTATTAAGGCAGGGCAAATTCTGGCCGAAATTGAAACCGACAAGGCAACGATGGAAGTTGAAGCTGTTGATGAAGGCATCCTTGGAAAAATCGTCATTGCTGAAGGGACTGAGGGGGTTAAGGTTAATGAGTTGATTGCTCTGATTCTTGAGGAGGGCGAAGATGCATCAACATTGGAAAATGTAAAAGTTGCAGCAGCAGCGGACCCGCAAGCAGACCTTGAGTCATCGCCCGCACAGGCCAAAGTGACAGAGGGAGTTTTTCATAAATCTGCCCATAAATCTGAGGGGGAACGTATCTTTATAACGCCCCTAGCAAAACGCATTGCAGAACAAGGTCACGTTGACCCAAGATCCCTTGAAGGTTCGGGTCCAAGGGGCCGAATTGTCAAGGCAGATGTGGAGAAAGCACTATCTTCAGGTGGGCATCCTAAACCTGCTTTGAGGCTGGGCGTTTATACCGACATTAAATTAAGCAACATGAGAAAAGTCATTGCGAAGCGGTTGACTGAATCCAAGCAAACTGTCCCGCATTTTTATTTAAGCATGGACTCTGAATTGGATATGTTGTTGGCCTTTCGTTCTCAATTGAATAATCGTCCCAATACATCCCAAAAAGTATCTGTTAATGATTTTGTTATTCGGGCTTGCGCCCTTGCGTTGACAGAGGTGCCTGAGGCCAATGTAACCTTCCATGACACTTATGTTCGTCAATATGCAAATGCAGACGTGGCAGTTGCTGTGGCGATTGATGGCGGCCTTGTAACGCCCCTGATTCGCGCAGCTGAACAAAAGTCAGTTTTGGACATTTCATTGGAAATGAGGGCCTTGGCAGAAAAGGCCCGTGCAGGCAAATTGACACCTGAGGACTATCAGGGCGGCAGTTTTTCTCTATCGAACCTTGGGATGTATGGCGTTAAAAGTTTTTCAGCCATTATCAACCCACCGCAAGCGTGTATTTTGGCCGTTGGTGCCGGGGAACAACGGGCTGTTGTTAAAAATGGTCAAATAAGCATTGCAACTGTTATGAACTGCACCCTGTCTGTTGATCACCGGGCTGTTGATGGGGCCATTGGTGCCAAGTTCCTAGGCGCGTTTAAGGCATTGATTGAAAATCCACTTAGGCTGTTTGTTCAATAAAGTTTATGGTATAGCTTTCTTGAAACTCTTCGAAGAACTGAAAAAAAGATAAGATTTCATCCTGATGTGCAAGAACAGGAAATTCTAGCAAGCCGCAAGGGGTCAGCTTTCTAACTTTATTAATCTCTAAAAAAGAAAGAGTCGTAGATTGTCTGTTATACCTTGCTAAGGGTGAGTTTTTATAGTTTCCCTTTTTTAGAGTGATTGTAATATTTAAAAGGTGGTAGCTTTTGTGGGCGATACGAATCTCATTTTCTGACTCTTGGAGAGTAGCCGAAACTCTGAGTCTATCTTTGTCTTCTTGATCTTCTTGTATTGTAAAAGGAGGGTTGCTCCATTGTTGAGTTATAATGGGAAGAGTTGTTAGATCCTTTGGTGTAAAATAAAATTCGTTGGCGATCAAAGATCTTTGTAAACATAAATAAAGAAATGCTAAAGAAAACAGGTAACTCATAAAAATCTAAAAATTTGTACTAATGTAGTAGTATAGGGCGTTAAAAAAATAAACGAGGTTAAAAATGTGGTACTTCACTTGGATGCTTGGGACAGGGCTGGCATGTTCCTTTGCGATTTTGAATGCAATGTGGTTGGAACTTGACTAGAAACGGTCCACCCTTAAGCCGATAGTCTTTCCAGGCGCGAAACTTGCTTAGTTGTCTGAACTGTTGCTGTGTGAGCAGTTGCCAGACCAAACAAAAACAGGGCATGAGCCAGAGACGTCGCCCTTAGTTTCTGACGGATATTTCTTAGGTGAAAAACAACGGTGGAATCCGACACGCCCAGGCGGTGTGCAACCACCTTTATCGATAAACCGTGGGACTTCATCAGAAGGATTTCCCTTTCCCTTTGGGTTAGGGTGCTAATGTGCTGATTAGCGTCAATCATGCGTTTCCGGTCATAATACATCTGACTTGCTAGCGTTAAGACGTAGGTGATGTAGGGATGTATATTGATATGATCCAAAATGGTCAAAAAGCATTGACCATTCGATCGTGGCAACAAGGGAATTGCGGTTCCGCACTTAATGTTGTAATCCGACGCCTCGCTGAAAATTTGCTTTTGAATGGGGGTTAATTTCTCAAGTGTTCGCTTTTCCCAGCTAAAAGGAAGCTTCATCTTGCCGCTATTTAAGACAATAGGATCATGAACATAGTACTGATTTTCTAGATAATGATTCGCCCAGTTTCTCGGGTAGGTGTTTAGAAGAATCCTTATATCTTTTTCTGCACCCACACTGACGATGTCTGAAAAAGCATATTTTTCAATAAAATAGTATTCAAAAATCTGCGTCATAGCTGCATCTAGCTCTGCGTGGGTTTTGCCGTCTACCAGAGCTTCTAAAACAGATTCAATTTCGTGATTATCTAACATTATCCATCCTTTTATTCCTTATGCGCGCGCCATGGACGTCTCATTAATACAACTCCTTCCATGCATAAGTAAATAAATCTTTTCTAAGATTGAGGACTTTTTTTCATAACGCTCATTAGATATAAAGCCGAAAGGGCAGTGAACAAGGCCCCGCCCCAAAAGGCCCCAACGGCTCCGCCCATTACATCCGATAAATACCCGGCAACACTGTTACCAATGAGAACAGCTGTACCACTTGTTAGGTAATAAAGTGCAAAAGCGGTCCCCCTTAAATGGGGTAACGTTGTCTCGGCAATAAGGGCTGCGATTAGCCCCTGCGTCATTCCCATATGAAGCCCCGCCAAAAGCATACCGGCAAAGATTCCAGATGGTGCATCGATACTGATGATCACAAGGTTTGTGACCGTTAGGACCAAGATACCGCTTAAAAGAAGTTTGTGGCGGTTGTACCTATCGGCCAATTTTCCAATGGGTAAAGAAATGCCCGCATTGACAATGTCATAGGCCACCATCAGAAGGGGGAGCATCTGAATTGACCACCCCAAATCTTTGGCCCTAAGGGTTAAAAAAGCTTCGCTAAAGCGCGCCAACATCAATAGGAATGAAACGCCCAATAGTTTCCAAAATACGGGCGGTAAGTAACGCGCATCCCTCCAATGCCAAGGGCGTTCTTTTCCGAGTGTTTCTGCAGAGGAAGGTTTAACTATGAAACATAAAATAAGAAAAGCAATCACGGCTGGGGCAATCGATAACCAAAAGACCAATCGGTAGTTATTGGACGATAAATGCATCAAGCTAGCAGCAATTCCACCACCAAAGACAGCCCCCAGAGTGTAAAGCATATACCGAATGCCATAACTGGACCCCTCTTTGTGCTGCGGCGAAAGATCAGCAATCAAAGCATCCGTTGGCGCAGACCGAACGCCCTTACTAAAACGATCGATGGAGCGGGCAACAAAAATCCAGTTAACGGTTGTGGCCACCGCAAACATGGATTTGACAATAATGCTAAGGAACGTTCCAACCAAAATCAGAGGTTTTCTTGATTTCCAATAATCGCTTAAAACGCCAGCAAAAACTTTGGCCAGAAAGGCCAAGAAAACAGCGACGCCCTCAATGATGCCCAGTTTTGTTTTTGAGGCCCCCAAGACTTCGGTCAGGAAGGTTGGCAAAAGCGTAAAGACCATAACTGTTGCCGTGCTCCAGAAAAAGCTCATCCACGCGATGCCCCAAAGGCTGCTATTGTTGGCTGGATCTGGTGACATTGAAAGAAAATGTTTTTTCAACAGGCAAAGCCCTCAAAGTTTAGTTCATAAGCTAATTTATGAGAAAATGCTAAAAAGAGCAACGAGCGAGGAAAGGCATCGCTTATTCAGTGTAATTCAACCCTTTCCAAAATAAACTTTCTAAAGGATATCATCCAGTCCGAATTAAAAATCCTCAGCGGGAATTGCTGACAAGACATCAAGACGTTCCCGAAGGTAGGTATCGCACGGAACAGCGTTCATGCCAAAAAGACGTTTCATATTCCCTTTAAAAATCTTGCATTCGAAGCGGGCCGTATCAAATTTTAACAACGAAGAAAATTTAAAGGTAAATAACGCAAGGCCCCCTTTAAGGCACTCTAAATTCGAAAACAGGCCTTTTGACAATTCAGAAATTTTGTATCTCTCCAGGCTGTCTTGAAAAGCTTTGCTAATGGTCTCTAAAAGCTCATCATGACTGAAATATTTACGGGTCTGGTGCATCAAAGCAACCTAGCGTTTCTTATTTAGCTGCCTGCCAATATACCAAACTTCCCAAAACTCTGCGAAAAATATTTTTACAAACCCTTATAAATCAACACACCTAATCCTCAGCGGGAATTGCTGGCATAATGCCTACCTTTCAGGTCCAGCTTTGTTACATTTTGTCACACACATTTAAATAAACCATCGTTATAGTGTTTTTAGAAAAGAAGATTATTTAGGTATCGGATATGTGCGGAATCATAGGGGTTATAAGCCCAAGGCCTGTTCAGGATTATTTGGTTGAAGGGTTAAAAAGGCTTGAATACCGTGGATACGATTCATCAGGAATTGCAACGATTCATGAAGGTCAGATTCACAGACGCCGGGCAGTTGGTAAACTTTCACAGCTTCAGCTTCTGCTTCAAGCAGACCCCGTCCAAGGCACCTTGGGAATTGGACATACCCGCTGGGCAACCCATGGTGCGGCCAGTACTGAAAATGCCCACCCCCATTCCAGCCAAGACGTTGCCGTTGTTCACAATGGTATTATTGAAAATTTTTCTGATCTGAAAAAAGTCCTGCAGGAAAAGGGACATACCTTTGAAAGCGAAACAGATACAGAAGTTGTTGTTCATCTAATAACTGATTTCCTGCAAGGCGGGGCTTCCCCTTTGCTGGCTGTTCAAAAATCGATTGACCTTCTAAAGGGTGCCTTTGCCCTGGCTATTATTTTCAAAGATGCCCCGAATACACTGATTGGGGCCCGCCGAGGCAGTCCCCTTGTTCTTGGGATTAATCCAGACGAATTGTTTGTTGGTTCTGATGCGATTGCCTTTGCACCCTGGACGCAAACCCTTTGTTACTTGGAGGAAGGGGACTTAGTCGTTCTTGAAAGAAATCCCCTAGATTCCAAGTGTTCGTATGTCTTTTACGATAAAAACAATCAGGCCATTGAACGTCCCCTAAAACGCAGTCAGATCACAGGGGAAGCCATTAGTAAGGCTGAATACAGTCACTATATGCTGAAGGAGATCTTTGAACAGCCTGCAGCGTTAAGTGACACCTTGCAGTCTCTTGTTCATCTTGAGGATAAAGAAATTGGGTTGCAAGGGGCCCATCTTGATTGGATGTCTTTTGAAAGAATTCAGATTGTCGCTTGTGGAACGTCCTATTACGCTGGGCTTGTGGCTAAATACTGGTTTGAAAAGTGGGCCCGAATTCCGGTTGATGTTGATATCGCCTCAGAATTTAGGTACAGGCACCCTGTTTTGCCTCCGAAGACGCTTAGTATTTTTATCTCTCAGTCTGGGGAAACCATCGACACCCTTGGTGCCCTAACCATGCTGAAAGATGGGGGCAGTAAAACCCTTGCGATTGTGAATGCCCCTGAAAGTTCTATTGCGCGTCAGGCTGATCAAGTTATTCAAACCCTTGCAGGGCCTGAAATTGGTGTTGCCTCAACCAAAGCTTTCACAGCCCAATTAATGGTTTTGGCTTGTATTGCTCTTCGCCTTGGAAAAGATAAAAAAAGTCTTTCTGAAAATGATATAAGCCACTTGATACACTCTCTGTTTTCTCTTCCTGGGATTATTAGTTCTGTCCTCCAAGGCCATGAAATTTATAGAAAGCATGCCCTTAGTTTTACAACAGCAAGGAACGCCTTGTATCTTGGGCGGGGGATGACGTATCCCATTGCTCTAGAGGGTGCGCTTAAACTTAAAGAAATTTCCTATATACACGCAGAGGGTTATCCCGCTGGTGAGCTAAAGCACGGCCCGATTGCCCTTATCGACACAACCATGCCTGTTGTTGTTCTAGCGCCCCATGATGAATGGTTTGAAAAAACGCTTTCCAATTTGCAGGAAGTGATTGCAAGGGGCGCGCCCGTTCTTTGTCTAACCGACGAAGTTGGGGCTGAAAAAATTTCTGGGCAAATTAAGGCCATTTATCCAGTGGAATTGGCTATTTTACCCCATGTTGATACGTTTCTTGAGCCTTTACTTTATACAATACCAGTCCAGCTTTTAGCCTATTATGTTGCTTTATTAAAGGGAACTGATATCGATCAGCCCCGCAATTTGGCTAAGTCCGTGACTGTTGAGTAGGCCTTTTAAAAGATTTATTTGGCTTTTTATTTGCCCCCTCTACCAACGCAAACATAATGGAGCAGGTGATTGGGTCAGCGACTTCTAGCAAAACTTCGAGGTGTTGTCCCAGTTGGTACGTCTTTTTTGTCCTTGATCCGACATAACGGTGATGACTTTCGTCAAAAATGAAATAATCCCCTCGAAGATGGCTTTTGGGAATGAAGCCTTGAGCCCCTGTTTTTTCTAGGCTGACAAAAAGACCTGCGGTGCTAACACCAACAATCGTTCCTTCAAAAACAGTGCCAACTTGACTTTCTAGGTAGGCAGCGTGGAAACGATCTGTCACTTCTCGCTCTGCCATGGTGGCAAGGCGTTCTCTTGCTGAAATATGGTCGCCAATCATCTCTAGAGATTCAATAGGTAGGGGTTGTTGACCGCCTTCCCCCAAATCCAAGGCCGCAATTAAGGCGCGATGAACGATCAGATCAGCATAACGCCTGATGGGCGAGGTAAAGTGGCAATAGTGTGAAAGGCTAAGCCCAAAGTGCCCAATGTTGGTGGGCCCATAGCGTGCTTGTGATTGAGAACGCAAAACCAGGTCGTGAATAAATCGCATGTGGGGCGATGAAATTGACGAATGCAGAATCTGATTAAAGTGAAGCGGACTCATTTTGTTCGTCTTGGGCATCTCAATCTTAAAGGACTTTAAAAACATCTTCAGGTTATCAACCCGAACCGTATCGGGTGTGTCGTGAATACGGAAAAGGGTTGGCCAGTTTTTAACCAACAAGGTTTTTGCAGCAGCAACGTTGGCTGCAATCATAAATTCCTCAATCAGCTGGTGGCTTTCATGATGTTCCCTAAGCGCAATTGCATGAACAAACCCGTTTTCATCAAAAATCACTTGATGTTCTGGTATGTTCAAATCCAGAGTTCCCCGTGTGGCCCTTGCTTTTAGCAAAGATTGGAACGTGCCGTAAAGGGGTTTTAAAACCTCCTCCCACAAGGGCTGCGTAGTTTCATCAAAGTTTCCTTCGATAGCATTTTGGACCTGCCTATAGGTCAGGCGGGCCTTTGACCGCATCAGGGCCCGTTTAAAACGATGGGACTTTACTTTTCCACCAGGACTGATGGTCAATTCAGCAACCAGGCAGGCCCGGTCTTCGTGGGGTTTTAAGGAACAAAGCCCATTTGACAGCGATTCAGGCAGCATGGGAACAACGCGATTTGGAAAATACACAGAATTCCCGCGCTGATAAGCCTCTTTATCCAAGGCATCAGAGGGTCTGACGTAATAGGCTACATCAGCAATTGCAACAATGGCTCTCCATCCCCCTTCATTCTTGGGGTTTGGATCAGGCGCTGCCCACACGGCGTCATCAAAATCTCTGGCATCTTCGCCATCAATGGTTACCAAGGGCAGATGCCTAAGGTCTATTCGATTGCCAAGCTCAGGAATTTCGCCTTTTTTTGCAAGGTCAAGGGTTTCTTGGCTAAATTCAAAGGGGATTTGATGGGCGTGAATGGCCATCATGCTAAAGACTTTGGAATCCTTCATTGACCCTAGAATCTTTTCAATCCGGGTCCCTCTGGCACGGTCTGCATGATAGAGGACAATGTCTCCCTCGTTCAGATCGCGAACCATTTCAGGTTCCACATAGGCCCCTGGAAAGGGGTCCTTGCGGTGACACGGCACAAGACGGCCGCCCCCTGAACGCATATTTTGGAACAACCCCAAATGAAGGTCACCAATCGGTCTTGGGGCGCGCTTTTTTACGGAAGAGTCTTTCTTTTCAGGCCTTGGATGCCTTTTAAGAATTTTGCTGCCATATCCATTTTCTTTAAGCTCTATCAGAATATGCTTCAGCTCACGGCGGCGCGTTCCCTTGACGCCCAGAACTTTGGCGATTTCCTTCTTAGTCACCAAATGGTGACTGTTTTCAATCAGCTTTAATACGGCGTCCCTTAGGTTCTGTTCAGGTTTATCTTGGCCCATGCCAATCCTTATCTTTTCTCATTTCCTAAAGGTCACCATATCACACAAAGGTTAATCTTTTGCTTTTCTGTCTTGTCTTTTTCTTTCATTCGGACAAAGAACGGCTTTTCGAATACGAATGGACTTTGGCGTAACCTCAACCCGTTCATCGTCTTGAACATAGGCAACTGCTTGTTCCAACGTCATGACCTTTGGTGGTGTCAGTCTGATGGCTTCATCCTTGCCCGATGCACGAACGTTTGTCAGCTGCTTTGCCTTCAAGGGGTTGACTTCAAGGTCATTATCCCGGCTATTTTCGCCGATGATCATGCCTTCGTACACCTGTGTTCCAGGGGCAATAAAAAGGATGCCCCTTTCTTCAAGGTTCCACAAAGCATAAGCAACAGCCTCACCGTCTCCGTTAGAGATCAACACGCCATTATGACGGCCCCCAACGGCACCTCTGTATGGGCCGTAGGAATGGAATACCCGGCTCATGATTCCAGTGCCCCGTGTTTCTGTTAGGAAAGGACCATGGTATCCAATCAAACCACGAGAAGGGCCCAAGAAGGTGATTCTGGTCTTGCCACCGCCGGATGGCCGCATATCCTGCATTTCAGCTTTGCGTTGACTCATAGATTCAACAACAACACCAACATATTCATCATCGACGTCGATTTGAATTTCTTCAATCGGTTCCTGTCTTTGGCCATTTTCATCGGTTTTGTAAAGAACACGAGGGCGGCTGATTGACAATTCAAAGCCTTCACGGCGCATGGTTTCAATCAAAACGCCTAACTGCAATTCGCCCCGTCCAGCAACCTCAAAAGCATCTTTGTCTTCTGCTTCTGTCACGCGAATGGCGATGTTTCCTTCGGATTCCTTCATCAGACGATCACGCAAAACGCGTGATGTCAATTTTGCGCCTTCACGGCCAGCAAGCGGGGAATCGTTAATTGAAAACGTCATAGCCAATGTTGGTGGGTCAATTGGCTGGGCTGGAATCGGAACTGTAACCTCTGGTGATGCGATTGTTTCAGAAACCGTTGCCTTTTCAAGGCCTGCTAGGGCCACGATGTCACCAGCCTCAGCTGATTCAACGGGGATGCGCTCTAATCCACGGAATGTCAAAAGCTTGGAAATGCGGCCTGATTCAACCAAATTTCCTTCACGGTCCATAACCTTGATCGGCATGTTGATCTTTGCGATACCTGTATTGATACGACCTGTTAAAACGCGCCCTAAATAGGGGTCATATTCACGGGTTGTGATCAACATGGTGAAAGGGGCCTCTGTATTCGCTTCTGCTTCAGGGACGTATTCCAGAATTAAATCGAAAAGGGGAGAAATGTCTGTTCTCTCGTGCGCCAAATCGCTAACAGCCCAGCCACCACGGCCTGAGGCGTAAATAACCGGGAAATCCAGCTGTGCGTCATTGGCATCAAGGGCTATAAACAGTTCAAAAATTTCATCAAGAACTTCATCCTGACGGGCGTCATTCCTGTCAATTTTGTTAATGACAACGATGGGTTTTAAACCCAATTTAAGGGCTTTGCCAAGAACGAATTTTGTTTGTGGCATCGGGCCTTCTGCAGCGTCCACCAAAAGGACAACGCCATCAACCATGCTCAGGATTCGCTCAACCTCGCCACCAAAGTCGGCGTGTCCAGGGGTGTCGACGATGTTAACGCGGACGTCTTTCCAGCTAAGGGACGTACACTTGGCCAGGATGGTGATTCCCCGTTCCCGTTCCAGATCGTTAGAGTCCATAGCGCGTTCAGCGACGTTCTGATTAGAGCGGAAAATCCCACTTTGTTTCAGCATGGTGTCAACCAGGGTTGTTTTTCCGTGGTCAACGTGAGCAATAATTGCAATATTACGAATAGAAGACATTTTTTGAGACAAAACCTTAAACTAAACAGAAAGCCGAAGCTCTGTTTTGTGAACCTACAATGAATTTATTTCATTGAAACGACGATGGCGCGTCCTAGAGGATTCGAACCTCTGACCTACGGCTTAGAAGGCCGCCGCTCTATCCAGCTGAGCTAAGGACGCAACTTTACATTCGACTGTACCTGTAAGCGTCCGTGAATTCAAGGAAAAACCTGATTTATTGGGCTTTTTATGTGGTTTCTTTTGGGGATTTATTGTAAAGGATGGATTCACGAGTTTTTCTGAAATCTTCTTTAGCTTTGTATACTAAAGTCCCCTGTTAGTAGCCCTGTGACTTGATCACAGGGTCCAATAAAAAAAATCAATAAATGTCAATACCCTAAAATGTCCCATAAAAAACCGTGGAAAGTATGGGCGTTTTTAGAATTTGCACTCAATAAAAGACCTTTGGTATTCTGATGATGTCAATAAGAGGAAACAAGAGGTCGTGATGAAAGAAGAAAAGAGATCCAAAGTCGTGTTACAGACGGTGGCTCAGCTTCCAAATCACCCCCTGGTCCGAAAAGCGGGGCTTTTCTTCTGCCAGGGGTTCAAA
>Ga0007854_10000253_pt1 | contig 36891 bp, 34 predicted proteins | sample CryBogCBH12Aug08_FD_60382 | JGI IMG/M metagenome (GOLD analysis project Ga0007854, IMG submission 60382) | Freshwater microbial communities from Crystal Bog, Wisconsin, USA - CBH12Aug08 | ecosystem: Environmental > Aquatic > Freshwater > Lake | place: Crystal Bog, Wisconsin, USA | collected... | reverse complement strand
CACCGTAGCGTTCCATGACCCTTCTGATGAGAGTCGATCGGCCGTTTTCGGGGTCAACTTCAACCAGGACGCCGCAGGCTATCACAGGGCCGCTGGCAATGGGGAACTTCATGGGAAGGGAAGTTCTGAATCTTTCCACCACGGCATCTGGGTCACGCCCGAGAACCGAATCTTCGGGGCCGCACATCCCCGCATCGCAGAGAAATGCCGTCCCTTTCGGGAAGATGCGCTCGTCGGCAGTCTGAACATGGGTGTGGGTGCCAACCACCAGCGAGACGCTTCCATCAAGGTGCCGTCCCATCGCGATTTTTTCGCTGGTGGCCTCGCCATGGACATCCACGATGATGACAGGGGTCTCCTTGCGCAGATGCTCGACTTCCAAGGAGGCTGCGAGGAAGGGGTTCTCTAGCTGATTGTTCATAAATGTCCTGCACTGAACGTTCAGAACGCCAATTGGACCTTGTGCGGTATCTAGGACGATGCTTCCCGCACCAGGTGTCCCGGCGGGATAGTTGACGGGGCGGAGCAGGCGGGGCTCGCTCGCCAAGTAGGGAAATATTTCCTTCTGGTCCCAGATGTGATCCCCAGAGGTAATGACGGCGATACCGCTTCGCATCAACTCGATTGCCAACTTCGGTGTGATTCCCCTTCCAGCTGCCGCATTCTCACCGTTGGCAACCACGAAGTCTGCTTCACCGCGCTTGAGATACAGTTCGGCAGTACGGCAGGCCGCCATGCGTCCAGGTTCTCCCACGACATCTCCCAGAAAAAGGATCTTAACCATCAGAGGTTTTTATCGAATGTAGGCCATCGGACGATGTAAAAATCATTCTCTAATGAAGAAAGATACACTTAACATTCCACTTTGGCGCTTTCTTTGGCCTGTGTTGCTATGCGGTTTTTTGATCGCGCCGATGCATGGCGCCTTGCTGAGTCCACTTGCCCAGCAGCCTGACTGGGCTGTTCTTCAGCAGTATGCGGGCGCGATTACTGCGGTTGATTTCGAGCGACTGCTCCAGCAGGTGTATGTTCCGGATGGCTCTTGGAGGCAATGGATATCTCTTACCCCCTCGCGGGCACTTATCACACCCCACGCGGGGGCTGTTCCCATTGACTTGGCACTTGCTCCTTCAGAGGAAACATCAAAGCTTCCACCTCGCTATTGGAAGAGCTCTGCAGAGCGACTGCCTCAACCGGGGAAGCCGCTTGCAGGATTGAGGATTGCCGTGGATCCAGGGCATCTCGGGGGAAGCTTTGCCCGGATGGAAGCTAGGTGGTTCCAAATTGGAAACAGTCGTCCGGTCGAGGAAGGGGAGATGACCCTGATCGTAGCAAAATTGTTGAAGCAGCGACTTGAGTTGATGGGGGCCGAAGTTTGGCTTACTCGGTCAAAAAACGGAGCCACTACGCCACTCAGACCGGGTAATCTGAAGGCGAACGCCCTCGGTTCGCTGCAGGAAGAGGGGATAGTGCCTTCCGAGCAAAGCATTGAATTTGAAGCAGAAAGGCTTTTCTACAGGGTAGGAGAGATCCGCAACCGTGCCTTGATCGTGAACAAAAAAATACGTCCCGATCTTGTCGTATGCCTCCACTTCAATGCGGAGGAATGGGGCAACCCGCAAAAACCGACTCTTACCAACAAGAATCATCTGCATCTCCTCCTGTGCGGAGCCATCTCTGGAACTGAATTGCAGCACGAGGATGAGCGCTACACCATGCTGATAAAACTTCTGAGCGGTACTCACAGAGAGGAACTAGGCGTTTCGGAGGCTGTTGCCAGATCTCTTGCCTCAGCAACCGGACTCCCTCCTTTCATTTATCATAGCCTCAATGCCCGTCCTGCATCCTCGAACCCCTATCTCTGGATTCGCAACCTTCTTGCCAACCGTCTCTATGAATGCCCCGTTGTCTACTGCGAACCTTATGTGATGAACAGCAGCGCCGTGTTTAACAGGGTGCAGTTGGGGGATTATCTAGGGCGTCGGAATGTGGGGGGGGTGATGCTTCCAAGTATTTACCGTGAATATGCTGATGCCGTGGCACAAGGGCTTGCCGATTACTATGGCGGGACGGCACACTAACAACTCACCCATATCCATAACCTCACGCTCATGAAGACCAAAGTCATTGCAATCGCCAATCAGAAGGGGGGAGTGGGAAAAACCACAACTTCGGTCAATCTTTCGGCAGCAATTGCCGAGGCGGGTCACTCTGTTCTCCTGCTAGATCTCGACCCGCAGGGAAATGCCTCCAGCGCACTCGGGTTGGAAACAAATTCGGGAGGCAGCCTTTATGCCGCAATGATTGGTCAGACTGCCATGGAGGAGCTGATCCAGAATACCCGCCTCCCTAATCTCTTTGGAATTCCTTCCGATCTCGACCTTGCCGGTGCTGAGATCGAGGTGGCTCGTATGGAAGAGCACCTAGGTCAACTCCGCCGTGTTATCCAGCCGTTATGCGAATCAGGACGCTTTGAGTTCATAGTTATGGATTGCCCTCCCTCTCTTGGTATCCTGATGACAAATGCCCTGACTGCAGCCGATGAAATCCTCATTCCGATCCAGTGCGAATACTATGCGCTCGAGGGGTTGGGAAAACTGCTTGGGGTCATGGAGAAAATTCGTGAATCGGGAGCCAATCCAAATCTGGCCATGAGTGGGCTCCTGATGACCATGCTTGATGTCCGCACCAACATAAGTGCTTCGGTCGTGCGGGATGTGCGCTCCCACTTCGAAGAGGTTGTTTTCAACACTGCTATTCCCCGCTCCGTTCGCATCAGTGAGGCTCCAAGCTTCAGCCAGACCATTCTGGAATACGATCCAAAGGGTCCAGGTGCAACCGCCTACCGTGTGCTGGCAAAGGAATTCCTTGCTCGCCAGAAGCTGGGGTTATCCTTTGTCGGCGCCCCTCAGCGAGGCGAAGGAACTTGATTTCTCACAACCACTTCCTATGAACGACACACTTGCCCTCTTCAGACAGACAGGAGCGCTGCTCCACGGTCACTTCATTCTTCGTTCCGGGCTTCACAGCAGGGAGTTCTTTCAATGTGCACTCCTCCTGCAGGATGCTCCAATAGCCGCACGAGTCTGCGGCGAATTGGCAGAAAAATTAGGGCCTTTTTCTGGGATGGTTGATGGGAAAAAACCAACCGTAGTTTCCCCTGCGGTGGGAGGCATTATCGTCGGACAGGAAGTGGCCCGGCATCTTGGCACCCGTCACATCTTTGTTGAGAAGGACGGAACAGGCGGGCTTGTGCTTCGCCGATTTGAGATCACCCCAGGTGAACGCTTTATTGTCGCGGAGGATGTTGTCACGCGCGGAGGGCGTGTACAGGAGACCATCGACATAATTAGGGCCCATGGTGGGGTTGTCGTTGCGGCTGGTGCCATCGTTGACCGAAGCGGCGGCAATATACCGGATTTTGGCGCTCCATTTGTCAGTCTTGTTCAGATGACGCCAGAAACTTTCCCAGCGGATGCTCTCCCCTCGGATCTTGTAGACATCCCGGCGGTGAAACCAGGCAGCAAGTGACGGGTTGCAGCATGACGGCTAGAGGCGTGGTTCCTGTAGTGGCTCGGATTCTCCTCCGATCCTTTTAATAAATTACCATTCTGTCATTTGAGCGCTCTGGTCCGTTTTCTCAAATTCATTCGGTTTTCCCACACCGTCTTCGCTCTTCCTTTCGCGCTCGGTTCGATGATGGTGGCATCGCACGGATGGCCGGGGTGGAGGCTTTTTACACTCATTCTACTCTGCATGTTTTTTGCCCGCACCGCGGCGATGACATTCAATCGGATCGTCGACTGGGAAATCGACAAGCGCAACCCAAGGACAGTTGGGCGGCATCGCCTTCTGGGCAAGGGTGTGGCGCTTGCCTCCTGCGTTGTGAGCGCTCTTCTTTTTCTCGCTGCAACGTCATTCATTAACCGTATCTGCTTCCTGCTCTCACCGCTGGCGCTGTTCATCATTTTCTTTTACTCGCTGACAAAACGATTTACGCATGCTTCACAGTTTTTCCTGGGTCTGGCGCTCTCGGTCGCCCCAGTGGGAGCTTGGCTTGCAGTCACGGGATCTTTTGCGCCCCCGCCCCTGATTCTTGCTGCCGGGGTTCTTTGTTGGGTCGCAGGATTCGACATCATCTACGCCACTCAGGATCTTGTATCCGATAGGAACGAAGGCCTCCATTCTCTGGTGGTTTGGCTTGGCATCCCCCGAGCGCTTGCTCTTGTGGGGTGGCTTCACCTGCTTGTATTGCTTGCCTTGGTACTCTTCGGATTCTCAGCCCATCTCGGGAGAATCTACTTTATGGGACTGCTCCCGCTGCCGTTTCTGCTAATGTACGAGGATCGGATGGCTAGAACGCTCGATATCGAGAAGATCAATCGCACTTTCTTTGAAAGCAATGCAGTAATCGGATTCATCTTTGTTCTGATTGTCGCGGCCGACAGGTTGCTTGGTTGAACAAGTAGCCAACGGGTTCTTGAATGAAACTCGGGCTTGTGAGGGAATTTCCACCGTCACTTGAGTCAGAGTCTTTTCTGATAGGAGGAGCGTAAGTGATCACTTTACCTTGCCGAAAGAGGGGAACCAATGGGGAGGGCCTTCCGAACTGGCACCGGAAGGGCTTTGCGAACCATGATCGGGGTCGGTTCTGATACAGGCGCCATCACAGGAGGAGAACTTATGGGTATGGAAACAGAAGGCGAAGTTTCAATGCCATTACGAGTTGCAAGCAGAAGGTTCGCAGTATTTGCGTTCACGTGGTAGCCAACGCCAAATCGGAGCGGGCCGACATAATCTGGGCTCGCATAAGCAGTCTCAAGTGCCGGTTCCTTGTGCAGTTTGAAAATGGGCAACGGATCCACGTACGCCCCGAAGAGTTGAATCCTCCACTCGGTAGGCAAAAAATCGCTGTACGGAATTCCAGAGTCATCCTGTAGGATGAGAGTCGACGTTTTTAGTAGGAAATCCCTAGTCTGAGAGAATTCACTGAGAGCCAAAAGATAGGATGCTGCCTTTAGATATGATGCTCCAGTGCCAAGGTTTTCCAGCCAACCTAGGAATCGCTGGCATTCCTTGCCGTTGGAGAGATCGGCCTGAAAATAGTAAAGTGTCTGGGGTTGGGTATCACCGCGGGGGTCATTCCTCTCATAGAGAATTTTCACCCCCGGAGATCCAAACGGCTTCTCCATATCGACGGAGAGAATTTTGTTTCCAGTCAGACTGAGCTCAGTGAAAAGTACTGGGAGGACACCACGGAATGAGCCTTGTAGAAGCTCCGGTTTCATCTCGCTTGTAATGAAATATCCGCAGAATAGCGATGTGTGGAGCGCCTCACGTAGCGCCCTGAGACTTTCGGCAAGTCCTTCCGGGCTCAGCGTTTCTGGTGGAGGTATTTTTTCGACCGGTTCCAGTCCACCTAGCACCATTACACTGGATTCTGGAAAGAAGGCGCTGGCATTCAGAAAATCAGGACCGCCAAAAAGATACCTCACAACGCCCCTTTTCGAAGCGTCATTACCGAGATGATCCCTGCCCCATTGGCGCATCTCATCGTAACGTATCCTTCTGCAGAACGCCCAATCATCTTGCAGGGCTTTCAGGTGCAGGCGGTACTCTGAAGAGTTCTGCAGGGATGCAAGAACGCTTTGCTTTGGAACCTGTGAACCTGCAAAAAAATCAGCCTGCTCCTGTGGAGTAGAGAGAGAGGGGAAGGAAGTGGAAGATCCGGCCGTTTGAGTAAACAACAGGGAGCTCAGAAGGGCGATAATAAGACGGAATGTCATGACAAACGGGTGTTAATGCCCTCGATTCGAGAATAAATCAGGATTGGCACGATCATAGCGCCAAGGCTGGCGAGCGTTATCCAAGGTTTGCTGAGGACGGAGTAAAAAAGTCCACCCAGCGAACATAAAAGAAAAATTACCTGTGGGAGTGGATAAAAAGGACAACGAAAAGCCCTGCTCCCCCCCCTTTTTTTGCGGAGAACTATTACACCCGCGACTCCCAGCATGAGGCAAATCAGGAGGGGAACTTGTGCACATACCAGAACAGACTCAAAGGAACCCATATTGATCAGGGCGAGAACCAAGAGCAGTTGAAGAAGGATAGCCCTACGCGGAATCCCTCCAGTAGTAGTGTGAGCAAGAATCCTGAAGAAACGATAATCCTCCCCAATGCGTTGCGTAATCCGCGGCCCAGCCCAGACCATGGCGCTGATCGATGCGAGAAGACCCAGAGAAATGATCCCCGACATCAGCCTGCCTCCTGTAGGGCCGATCAGATGCGTTGCCGCGACGCTGCCCACATTTAAAACCCCCCGAAGCTCGCTTGCTGGCGCGGCGGTCAAAAAAACGGCGTTAATTGCCACATAGAAGAGAGTCACGGCCATGGTGCCCAAAATAAGGGAGAGGCCAACGGTTTTCTGCCGGTCATGTACCTCCCCGGCAAGATAAGATGAAGCATTCCACCCCGAGTAGGCGTAGAGAACAAAGAGAAGGGCGATTCCGGAGGAAGGCCGAAGTAGTTCACTCAATGATCCTTTGACCGGTAGAATCATTTCCAGAGATGAGTTATGTTTGACGGCGCTCCAGATGCCCACTGCCACAAATAGACCAACAAGAGAAAACTTCACGGAGGTCATGCCATTTTGCAACAGCGAGCTGACCTTCAGGGAACGGAGATGTATCAGGGATATCAGAAAAACGGCAGCCAGAGAGGAAGGCATGATTTGGCAACTTGGAATTGTTGCGTGCAGATAGCGACCGAAGGCCATTGACGAAAGGGCGATGGGCGCCGCAAAGCCGGCGAACAGCGAAACGAATCCAGCCATGAAACCGAGGGCTGGATGGTAGATTTCTGAGAGATAGGTATACTCCCCGCCGGAGCGAGGAATGGCGGCTGCGAGTTCGGCGTAAGAAAGTGCGCCGCAGAGAGAGATCAGGCCACCAAGCGTCCACAGGCAGAGGATCGAAAATCCGCTATCCAGGTCGTTCAACTGGAATCCCAAGCTCGTATAGACCCCTGTTCCCACCATGGTCGACGTTACCAAGGACAAACAAGTAAGCAGACCAATTCCTTTATTTTTATTAGGGGAATCCACGGCGTGCGATCCTACAGACCATGCGCCATTTGTGAACCTCGGAGAAATCTCCCAATTTTCTTCAGCATACCAGTTACACCATTAAAAGGTCGGTTGACTAAATATAAAAATCATCATATGCACATGTAATGATACAAAATCCCAAAAGGAGGTTCTTATTTCTCCTCTATGTGACGGGATTGCTTTTTCAATTGGGGTCAATCTCAGCGCAAGTCACAACTGGCGTCCCTCTTATCATTGATGTGGGAAACTCTAATGACACTTATGTTTCGTACCTCGTGATTGATGATCAGAGCCTTGGAAACAGGGCGTATGAATATGCATGGCATTACAGCAGCACATACGAAGCGGGCACTACCAACCCCTTGAGTGGCGACGATCTCATCAATGCAATAGTTGCTGGCACTACGAACACTTCCTATGCACTGACCCCAATTACCGAAGGTAATCAAGGTATTGATTATGGCATTGATGGTTTCCAAATCGGAAGTCAAACCTCAACAGTTGTCAGCTTGTACAGTGTCGCCCCAGCCTACTGGTCGTACTGGATCAAAGGTGGTAGTCAGACGGAAAGTTACTACCCCTATGCAACAGTCTCGCCTACAAATTGGCTTATTGCTGCAGATTGGTCAGCGGATCGATTGATAACCAACGGTTCCTTCGATGGGTGGACTTTGAATCCATACAATTCTTCTACCTACGAAAGCACCGGTCCCTCACCCCTTTCAGCGGCAGCTGTCCCCGAGTCATCAACGTTTGCTCTCTTTCTCCTTTCTCTGGCGTCCATACCCGCCATCGTCCGATGGAAAAAATCAATTCAAAATCCAAAAGCCTGAAGGGCGGCGCATTCACCCTGACGGAACTGCTGGTGGTAGTGGTCATTATCGCGCTGCTAGCAGCAATGCTTATACCGGCGGCGCGCAGCATCTATGCATCAGCCACGGATGCCATCAGTGCCCATGTGATTGCCCAGCTTAATGCGGCCGCCGAATCGTACCTCTCGGATAATAATCAGACCTACTGGCCGTACAGGGTTGTGACAAACGGTGGGGTTCAGTGGTGGTTTGGATTTGAGTGTGCAGCAAGCTATGCCCTCCAAAATTCACAAGGTAAGCGATGGCTAGATCTCACGCAGGGGCCATTGGGCCCATATATCGCGGCCTCAGGAGGGATGTGTGAAGATCCATCCTTCACCCGTTCAGGAGATGTTTTTAGGCCAAAATTCGGGAATTGTCACTTTGCCTATGGATATAATTGGATGCAACTACCTGGGAAAAACAGGCAGACCTTCACCTATCCTGGACAGGTGGCTGTATTCGCGACATGCGCTGATGTGAACACCATACAGGCCCCGGCATCGGCCAAGCACCCAATGGTAGAGGAGCAATATTTGTTCGACACCGGTTCATCCGGTCCCACCGTCCAGTTTCGAATTGGCGGATATGCCATGGTGGGTTATGCAGACGGGTCGGCGGGGTATCTTCCCATGATGCCAGGATCGCTTGATACCCGCATGCCAAGCGCCAACATAGGATTGCTTTCAACTTCAAACATCGTTCCACAGTAAATCCTCACCCACACTTATATGTCATCCCGCAAGAACACCCCTTTTTCCCACAGTGCAGTATTTGCTCTGATTTTGCTCCTTAGCGGAGTGTTTTTCAGGGTGGTCCGAGTAGATCTTGCGCCTGGAGTGTTGCCAAACTTCTCTCCTCTCATGGCGGCGGCACTCTGTGGAGCGTTGTTCCTACCGGGTTGGCTGGGTCTTTTTGTTCCGGTAACGGCCCTCCTTCTCTCCGATGTTCTTCTGAATCTCCACTATGGCGAATCGCCAATTTCCCTCCAGCTTCTCTGGACCCTTCCTTGTTACCTGCTGGCCGTTACCATCGGTTGGTTTTTGCGCAAACGCCAAGAGAGATTCTGGTTGGTCATGGGAGGAACATGTATTGCCTCGTTGATTTTTTACTTGGTTACAAATACTGGGAGCTGGCTGGGTCTTGCTGCCTACCAGCAAAACTTTGCCGGATGGATCCAGTCCATGACAATCGGCTTGTCCGGATACCCCCCAACATGGATCTTTTTTCGTAACAGTCTGCTCGGGGATCTTCTTTTTGCAGCCCTCTTTCTGGGAGTCGAACGAATGATTTCAGAACTGCCGGAAAACTCAAAAGTCACTGCGTGATGTCAGCGACTGGCAAGCCAGTGAAGGGCAGAAGCAACCCTCGACGTTATGGAAGAGGGGGTCTGCGATCCCCCAAGATTCCGAACAATCACAAATTCCACTCCGTCGAACCAGTTCTTGTGGCGCAGAATCGCACCGAGATCCCGGTGATACGGCTCGTAACACTCGTCGAGTCCAATTGTTCCATAATCAAAATACAGGTACACGCTTCCCGGCAAAATTGGCCTCTGTTCCAAATGCAAAAGCATCGGGGAGTGCGGTGGAGGAGCACCCTCTGCTCCCTCGAAGGAAGTGGAGAAGCACATGGCCGCCCCGAAAGTTTCCGGATGATCCAACACGGTTTGGAAAGCCACAATGGCATGGTGAGCTGCTCCAGCAATCCATCGCGAGAATGCCGAATCGAGCAATCGGAAACGTCGATTCAGCGCGCCCAGGATGGCTATAGGATCGGGTGTCAAAGACTCATGGGCAGTCGCAATTTCAGCCACAACCATCTCAGGCAAAACGCCTTCACAATTGAGTTGAGCAACAGAATCATGTGCCTTGAATCCGGAATTCAGCATCAGGAGCAAAGGGAATCGTCGTGTGGATTCCGGAATGTAGGAATCGGGGAGAAAAACTGAAATCTTAACTGCGTTCACCTCGAAGCTCTCAATTCGTCCCATTATTCGCGAATCAGTATCATGATCATGCTTATTTTCCAAACCATTCGCCCAAGTTAAGCCCATGCCCATCTCCATCACATCAAGCGAATCCGATGGCGCACTGCGTGAACTTTTTACTCGTCGCATTGCACTTCTTGACGGGGCGATGGGAACGATGATCCAGCAGCACCCCCTTGCAGAGTCGGATTTTCGCGGGGATCGATTCAGAAATCATGGACATGACTTGAAGGGCAACAACGATCTTCTCTCCATCACCCGTCCTGATGTCATCAGAGGGATCCATCGCGCCTACCTTGAAGCGGGCAGCGACATAATCGAGACCAACACATTTAGTTCCACAACTATTTCGCAAGCCGATTACGGACTTGAAGAGGCCGTGCGAGAAATCAATCTTGCCGGAGCCCGTGTTGCTCGGGAGACCGCTGAGGAATTCATGGCAGCGAATCCTGCCCGGAGAGTTTTCGTTGCGGGGTCAGTAGGCCCGACTAACCGCACGGCCTCCATGTCGCCGGATGTTAATAATCCAGGCTATCGCGCCGTCACTTTCAACGACCTTGTAACGGCATATACCCTCCAGATCGATGCCCTGCTCGACGGGGGAGTTGACCTCCTTCTTCTGGAAACAGTCTTTGATACCCTCAACCTAAAGGCAGCTATATTTGCCGCAGGTGGTGTTTTTGAACGGCGGGGAATGCGCTGGCCCCTAATTCTCTCAGTTACGATTACGGATGCATCGGGACGCACCCTTTCCGGTCAGACGGTTGAAGCATTCTGGAATTCCATCAGACATGCCAAGCCACTCGCTGTGGGCATCAACTGTGCCCTTGGGGCTGCAGAGATGCGCCCCTACATCGAAGAACTTTCTGTGATGGCAGACTGTTTTATCAGCTGTTACCCAAACGCGGGACTTCCTAACGCTTTCGGCGGATATGACCAGTCGCCAACCGAGATGGCTGCACTGGTCGCTGAATTTGCGGCCGAGGGGTGGATCAATGTGGTTGGAGGTTGCTGCGGCTCAACCCCCGGACACATTGAGGCGATTGCGGAAGCGGTACGCCTCCATCCACCCCGATTGCCGGCGACTCCACCAGCAGCTCTACGGTTGAGTGGACTGGAGGCGTTGACCATTGAAGGAGGAAGTTCGTTCATGATGGTGGGTGAGAGGACCAATGTCACCGGGTCCCCGAAATTTTCGAAGTTGATCATTGCCGGCGATTACGAAGCTGCACTCTCCGTGGCCCGCCAGCAGGTTGAGAGCGGCGCAAATATTCTAGATGTGAATGTTGATGAGGGAATGCTCGATAGCGAGGCGGTCATGGAAACATACCTGAACCTTCTGGCAGCAGATCCCGAGATCAGCAGGGTGCCGGTGATGATCGACAGTTCCAAGTGGGAGGTGCTGGAGAGAGGGGTGAAGTGCTTGCAGGGAAAGGGCATCCTAAACTCGATCAGTCTCAAGGACGGAGAGGAGGCCTTTCTGAAACGCGCCATCCTTGCTCAGCGCTACGGTGTGGCCGTCATTGTGATGGCCTTCGACGAGGATGGGCAGGCGGCCGACAAGGAGAGCAAGGTGCGAATTTGCACGCGGGCCTATCGGTTGCTTACCGAGAAAATAGGTTTCGATCCCGAGGACATAATCTTTGACCCGAACATTCTGACCGTTGCGACGGGTATTGAGGAGCACAACAATTACGCAGTAGATTTCATAGAGGCAGTTCGCGAGATTAAGGCAACACTGCCTGGGGCAAAGTGCAGCGGAGGGGTGAGCAACGTCTCCTTTTCATTTCGTGGTAATAATCCAGTACGCGAGGCCATGCATGCTGCCTTTCTCTTCCATGCGATCAGGGCCGGTCTGGACATGGCTATCGTGAATGCGGGAATGCTAGGCGTCTACGAGGAGATCAATCCGGAATTGCTAGAAAAAGTGGAAGACGTGCTTCTCAATCGCCGTCCCGACGCAACAGAACGCCTAGTGGATTTTGCTGAAGCAATCAAACCCTCCGGTGGGGGAGGGGAAAAAGAAGCAAAAGCGGAACTCGCTTGGCGAGGGGGCAGCGTCGAGGAACGATTGAAGCACGCTCTCATTAGAGGGATCGTCGATTTCATTGATACTGATACCGAGGAAGCGCGCAAAAAAATTGGACGCCCCCTCCTTGTGATAGAGGGCCCGCTGATGGAAGGAATGCGCGTGGTAGGCGATCTTTTCGGAGCCGGAAAAATGTTTTTGCCGCAGGTGGTCAAGAGTGCCCGGGTGATGAAGAAGGCGGTTGCCTACCTCACTCCATTCATGGAGGCCGAAAAAGCCGCCAATCCGAATGCCAAAGCCGCTGCACGAATACTCATGGCCACGGTGAAAGGGGATGTTCACGACATTGGCAAGAACATCGTCGGCGTTGTGCTGGCCTGTAACAGCTATGAAGTCATTGATCTCGGAGTCATGGTGCCGTGTGAAAAGATTCTAGCAGCGGCACGTGAGCATAGTGTTGATGTCATAGGCCTGAGCGGTCTCATCACTCCGTCTCTCGACGAAATGGTCCATGTCGCCCGTGAGATGAAGCGTGCGAAGTTTGACATTCCGCTCCTGATTGGCGGAGCCACGACTAGCCCCGCCCACACCGCAGTGAAAATCGCCGGGGAATATGACCACCCCGTCATTCATGTGCTTGATGCCTCGCGTGTTGTTGGCGTCGCAGCTGAGTTGCTCTCGGAAGAGCGAAAGGAGGCTTACCGTCTCCTAGTTGAGGAAAATCACAGACGATTGCGCGAGGAACATGCGGGTAAGAGAGCGAAAGGGGAGCTTCTTTCGATCGAATTCGCCCGCGAGAATGTCACGCCGATAGACTGGGCCTCGGCTAACCTTGCAGTACCCGAGCAAAAAGGAATTCTGACCTTCGACGATATTTCCCTTGCTGAACTAACGGGATACATCGACTGGTCTCCTTTCTTTGCCGCTTGGGAAATGAGGGGACGTTATCCAGGTTTGCTTTCAGATCCGGAGATCGGCGTCCAAGCAACCGAACTTCATCAGGATGCCCTCAATGTTTTGGACATGATTGTCGCTGAAAAGCGCTTCCGCGTGCGCGGCGTCATCGGTTTCTGGCACGCCAACCGAGTTGGTGATGATGTCGAACTCTACTCCGATGCCACACGCGCCTCTTTGGTCGGAAAGTTCTACATGCTCCGCCAGCAGAACAAAAAACCGAAAGGTCAGCCGAATTACTCACTCGCCGATTTTATCGCGCCCCGCGAATCGGGTCGAATCGACTCGATCGGAGGGTTTGCCCTCACAGCTGGTCCCGAGGTCCGTGAATATGCGGAATCTTTCGAGAAGAAGCACGACGATTACACCGCTCTCATCGTGAAAGCGCTCGGAGATCGCTTTGCCGAGGCGGCTGCGGAGTGGTTGCATAAACAGGCACGCGATCTCTGGGGATTTGGCCGCACGGAAAATCTGACCAAGGAGGAGTTCATCCGCGAGAAATACAGGGGGATTCGTCCAGCAGCGGGCTATCCAGCCTGCCCCGACCATACCGAAAAAATAGAGCTTTTCCGACTGCTTGACGCGACAAAACACACTGGGATTACCCTCACTGAGAGTCTTGCGATGAATCCTGCAAGTTCCGTCTCTGGACTTTATTTCGCCGCGCCAGAGGCTCGCTACTTTGCCGTGGGCAAACTAGGCCGCGATCAGATTGAGGATTATGCCAAACGCAAGCGGATGACAGTTGATGAGGTCGAAAAATGGCTCGGTCCTTACCTTCAGTATGATCCTGATAGCGAGTTGACAGGTATCTGCATGCCAGGGGTTCTTAATTCGTGAGTGAAATAAGAATACAAGGCCTATGAAGCGTTGAGACGGGAGAAATCAAAATCTGATTTTCAATGGTGCCGCAAAGGACAAGAAACCAAGCAGGGCCAGCAAGCACGAGATTGCTGTGGGCGAACCGTCAGCGTGCTGTGAGGATCGACCTGAAGAGGATCCAGAAGATAGTGGAGGCAGCTATTCCGCTCTGCGTGGAGAAGCCCAGAAGAAAGGGTCTACGGCTTCCAGACCTGATCGAGATCACCTTGCTGGGTGGGACCGCCATCGCGAAGGTGCATGGGGAATTTTTAGGTGATCCTACACCAACGGACGTGATTACCTTCGAACATGGAGAGATCCTTATCGGGGTTACTGTTGCAGCGGAAAATGCACCAAAGATCCGCCATTCCGTCGATCATGAGGTGGCTCTGTGCGGTATCCATGGGTTCCTCCATCTCCTTGGCTACGATGACCTGACAGAAAAGGAGCAGATAATCATGCACCGCCGACAGGATGAGATTTTAGAGGCTGCCCTTCTGCGAGTGTGCTAGCTTTCGGCCTATGAGCCAAGCAGCAGTTCGAGCCGAAGAGACTTCTCCCGATCAGGAGTACGGTCTGGTCGTGCGCGCGGCTGTGCTCTGCAATCCCTTTCTGGATATCCTGGAAGAGGTAACCCTTGCGGTGCGGGGCCCGATGGCATCTTCACTATTGGACTGGAATGCAACGCTCTTTACCCCGATTCTACATCCCCTTCTTCTGGAGGTTTTGGACCAGACATCGAAGGGTGGAAGTTTTGAAATCACGGCATTGGATTGCCGGCTTGATGCTGAATTGCCAGCTTCCCGTAAGTTTCCGAGCCGTGACGCAGGGAAACTTCTTGTCCAAGGGGTGCTTGCACCGAGAGGCGACCGAATGATTGAGCGCTATCGCACGGCCGTTCTGGCCGGTGATTCTCCCGGTCATCTGGCTGTGATCCACGCTCTCAGAGCAGCGGTTTTCCATCTTCCACCGAGAGTGACGGTGGCCTCCTATCTACTACAGGAAGGAATTGGGGCCGGTCTTGATGGCCGGGAGATTTCCAGATTCTTGCTAGGTGCAATCATTGGTGCCGAGAGCGGAACCTCCACTTCCGGTCCTACACTGGCAGAGATCTGATCATCATGGTGAAACCCGGGATTTTAGAGTCTCCGGAGACGGATCTTTCCGAGTCGCTGAGCCTGCCTTGGCACGTCGTCGTTCACAACGATCCTGTCAATCTCATGAGCTATGTGACCATGGTTTTTCGCCGTATCTTCGGGTGGGATACTGAGCGGGCCAGAAAGCATATGTTAGAGGTTCACACAAAGGGACGTTCCGTAGTCTGGAGCGGTCGTCGAGAACAGGCGGAGCATTACGTCCAGCAGCTTCACTCTTTTCTTCTGCTCGCCACGCTCGAGAAATCCTCCTGAATGCCGATGCTTTTCAAGCTTACGAAAAAGGGTAATCCCAGCTTCAGTAGGATGGATCCAATCTTGGGTGAATTGTTCCTGGCGGCTGCTCTCGATCCTTGGGAGCGATATCCTGAAGCAGGTGCCCGCCTCCTCCCTCTTCCTGGAGAGGATGAGGGACTTCGGCTCGACTGGCAGGATCATGTACAGCCTGAACTGCGTCGGCACTTCGACCACGAGCGTTCCTTGGTGGCCCATGATTTGAGGTTTGGAATGATAAAAGGAAGAGGGAAAACCGATGTGTACTCTCTTGAGATCCCCATCGAACATGTCGATGCGTGGCTTACGACCCTTAACGCCCTCCGACTCGCCCTCGTGGAGGGACACGGCTTTACTGAGGCGGATTTGTTGCGCAAGACTCTTCCAGATCTTTCCAGTGAACGAGGTCTTGCCTTGATGCAGATGAACTTCTACGCATTCATCCAAGAGTGCCTTCTACAGGCAATGGAAGGGTTGGCTGAGGAGAATGGCTAAAGATAATGGACCAAGCGCGTGCCATCCTGCTGAGACGATACCGATTCTCTGAAAACAGCCTGGTGGTTGTCTGGTTGACAGATCGTCATGGCAAGGTGAAGACAACGGCGCGCAACGCCACCAAGCCAGGCAGTCCTTTTGCGGGGAGGCTCGAACTTTTTACAGTTGCTGAAATCGTCTTCAAAGCACCCAAGAGCGGAGACCTTTATTCCCTGCTAGAGGTTATGGTGGAAGCCGATTCAGCTCTCCCGGCTACCTATGACACCATACTTTCTGCCTCTTATTTTGCAGAACTTTGCGACCTTTTCACTGAGCCGATGCACCCGGTTCCTGAGATTTTCGATCTTGTCGAGCGCGCCTGGGGCTTTTTGCGGCTCAAGAAGCCCAGCATGAAAGCACTTGATCACTTCGAGGTCGAACTCGCCAAGGTCATGGGAATCTACGATCCGAGTATCCCTCCCCACAGATCCCTTGCCTCGGTTCTTCACAGGCTTCCCGATAACCGCAACCGTCTGCTTGGGCAACTTTCAAGGAAGGAATAATCAGCAGATGGAAATATTTTTCCAAGGCATGAAGCAGTTGAAAACCCTCAGTTATTTCTGGCATTTCGGAACCTTGATCGTCCTGATGCTGATGAGTTCGACATTGTATGCGGAAGAGCTTTCTTTCCAGCAAATGCAGAAGGATGTGATCCCGTATTATTTTTATTGGAAGGGAAAATACCTGATCCCTTCCACACGATTTCCAGGCGACTGGAAGGTTGATTTCGATGGCAGGGGGACAACAGTTTCCGAGGCCATTGGTTACGGCATGCTGATTACGGTCTGCATGGCTGATGCAGATCCTGCTGCCAGGGTCTGCTTTGATGGACTTGACCGCTTCCGCAGGCATTTTCCATCCAGCATCAACCCCATCTTCATGTGTTGGAAGATTCCGAGAAATGAAAAGCCTACTGCGGACGACTGCGCCACCGACGGAGAACTGGATATGGCATATGCCTTGTTGGCAGCGTATCAACGATGGAAGGAGCCTTCCTATCTCAGGGAGGCAAAGGAGCTAATCGGGAATATCTCCACCTCGCTCGTGCGCTCTGATTATTCACTTCGTATGGGAGACTGGAATTCCGAGGAGGGGCAAACGCGGCCCTCCGACTTTATGCCAGCTCATTTCAGGGCCTTTCGCTCTGCAACCAGTGATCCCATATGGAGCAAAGTGGAAGATCGCTGCTATGCCACCCTCAAGGGATTGCAGAGTGCCTTTGCTCCCGGCACGGGACTGGTACCCGATTTTGCCATCAAGAAAGATGGGTGTTGGGTTCCTGCAAAACCTGGGTTTTTGGAAAGTCGCCATGATGGAGACTACTACTACAACGCCTGCAGGGTTCCTTGGCGTATAGGTTGGGCGTTTGAAGCAACAGGCGACGCCCGCGCAAGGAGCATCGTTGAACATTTCATGAGGTGGATGACGACCAAGGTTGCCACACCTGATCGATTAGCCGCAGGCTACCGTCTAAATGGGACCCCCCTTGGGAACAGTGGGTTCGACACGGCCTGTTTCATTTCTCCTACCGGCGTGGCCGCGATGGCATGCGATAACCGTTTGTGGGAAAGCGAGGCATTTCAATATGCCCTCAGAAGCAGGGAGTCATACTACGAGGATACGTTAAATCTTCTGTGCATGATCGGAATGTCGGGAAGGCAGAAATAATAGCTTTCCAGATTCCGCCTCGGCGATAGAAAGGCAATCCCATGAAACAACCTCTCATCTTGCTTGCAGTGGGGTTCCTTGCATTTTCGGTTGCCGATATCGCTACAGCTAAGACCACGCCGACGCCCAGACCTACGCCGACGCCTACTCCTGATCCGGCAACGAACCCGCAAATCCAAAAAATTCTGACCGACTTGAAGGCGGCATTTCCTGGATTTTCTGCGGGGGATGTCCTGACAACAAGCACTGAAGATTTGAGGAAAATGTACGTCGAAGCTTACTGCAAGCAGGGGATGAAATTGCCTGAGGCGCGTCAGAAGGCCGCGAGTCAAGAATTTGTCCTAACGACGTCCAGTCCCGTGGCGGTACATTCCTCCACGCCGAGGCCCACGCCGACGCCCAGACCTACGCCGACGCCTACTCCTGATCCGGGAGCTGATCCCATAGTTCAAAAAGTGCTTTCCGTCCTAAAGGAGAAATACCCTCAACTCACGGCCGCAGAAATCATTAGGACAAGCAAAGCTGATCTTGAGCAAATGGCCGTTGATGCCTATGGTGCCAAGGGAGCAAGTCTCTCGGAATCTCATCAGAAAGCGGCTGCGCTTATGCAGGATTATCACAGATAACAGAATCTTCTGAGGCATCTTTCCTTGGAGAGACCTTCAATTTGGCTGCAGTCACTTTTCTGTCACAATCAAAGTGGGAGGTTTTTTTCCTGGATATCAGATGGTGAAGGGGCAATCCGGAATTTTTTCCTTCCTACATGAGTGGCGAGATGCTCCACCACTACCGCGGCCAATTCGGGACTAATGCCGGGCACGGTGGCCAGTTCATCAGGAGAAGTTTTTCGCAGGCGGGTGATGCTGCCAAAGCGCGTCAACAGGGCCTTTTTTCGTGACTCGCTGATGCCATGGATTTCATCAAGTAGGCTCTCGGAGATCCTTCGTCGCAGGAGCAGTTCATTGTAGCCATTGGCAACCCGGTGCGCTTCATCGCGGATACGCTGAAGAAGACGCAAAGCCCCTGAATCTGCCTTCAAGCGAAGCGGTTCCGGCCTCCCGTGACGGTGGATTTCCTCGAATTCCTTTGCTAGGCCGATGACCTGCTGTTCGTGGAGTCCGAGCATTTGGAGTTCGCGGCAGGCCATCCCGAGTTGTCCCTTGCCTCCATCCACGATGATGAGATCGGGCAGGGGTTTTTCCTTCCCTGACTCTCGGGCATGACGTTCAAGGACATCGGCCGGATCTTCTTGTGAATCAGCGATCTCCGGGGCGCTCCTGAGAGCCTCTTGTAGGAGGCGCTTGTATCGGCGTCTGATAACCTCGGCCATGCTGGCAAAATCGTTCTGCTCAGTTGTGGAGGTGATTCGATAACGCCGGTAGTTCTCGCGGTCGGGTACTCCGTTGCGAAAACGAACCATCGAGGCGACAATGTGGTTGTCAGAGATATTGGAAACATCAAAGCATTCCATAATTCGCGGGATATTAGGCAGATCCAGCGCGTGCTGCAGATCAACCATATCCGCATTTGGGTCAATGCAGTTCGGGAGTGATTTTCGGGTAAAACGGCGGACAGGCTTGCTGGTTTCATGCAAATCCTTGAGCAGGTTGCGAAGCGAGACTGCTTTCTCGAAATCGAGTTTCTCCGCAGCCATCTCCATTTCTCGCTCTATAGAGAGTTTCATCGCTTTGGACTTCCCCTCAAGAACCCTACAGGCCTGTTCAACCCTTGTCCGATATTCCTCGCGTGAAATGCGAGCAACACAGGGGGCGGAACAATTTTTAATTACATGGTCGAGGCAGTGCTTGAAGTCTCGTTCGCTCGGTTCAAGCGGCCGGCAGGAACGGAGTCCGAACTGCTTCCTGATGGCTTGTAGTGACGCACGAAGGGCTCCTGCATTGGCAAACGGACCGAAGTAGAGGGCCCCATCCTCTCTCCTCAGGCGCGTTAGTTCGAAGCGCGGAAGTGCATCATTCATCTGCACCCTGACAAGAAGGAAACGCTTGTCGTCCCGAAAACTAACATTGTATTTCGGACGCCACTCCTTGATCAGTCTGCCCTCAAATAAAACAGCCTCAGCATCACTCCTGACCTGATGCCACTCATAGTCTGCAGCGCTGTCAATCAGTGCCCTCGTCTTGAGGTCGGCAGAGTTTCGCCGGGAAGGCGTGAAGTAGTTGGAGAGACGTCGGCGCAGATCGCGGGCCTTTCCAACATAGATGATACGGTTCAGGCGATCTCTGATCACATATACACCTGGACGATGGGGTACATCGCGCAGTTTTTTCTGCAACTCAGCGGCTTTTGGGTTGGCGGTTGTAGAAGACATGCGAGTGCCAAGATAGCATAAATTCCAAACTTGGTAATTGAGCCAATGTGGGGGCAGACAATCACATTCCTACAGGGGGGTAGGGTTTCGCCACTGTAACTGGCAACCCGCCATCCTTGACCTGATCGGAGTGTTCCGGTTTTCTGTTCCCACAACCCTTTCACATGATTTCCATCACCATCCCGATCTATAACGAGCATGGGGCCATCGAGGCCCTATTCGCCAAGATCAAGGAGGTGATGGAACGCCTTGGAAGACCGTACGAGGTAATTTTTGTGAATGACGGGAGCACTGATGGCAGCACGCTTCTTCTAAACCAGGTTGCCGCCGGGAATCCCGAAGCGAAGGTTATCCATTTTCGTAGAAACTTCGGCCAGACGGCCGCGATGATGGCGGGTTTCGATCATGCATCCGGCGATATCATCATCCCGATGGATGGCGATTATCAAAATGACCCCGAAGATATCCCCAAAATGCTGGAAAAACTCGAGGAGGGGTACGATGTCTGTTCCGGTTGGCGCCGTGACCGTCAGGATAATGCCATCAAGCGCAACATTCCAAGCATGATGGCCAACAAACTCATCTCAGCCATCTCCGGGGTGAGACTCCACGATTTCGGCTGTTCCCTAAAGGCCTATCGCCGCGAAGTGATCGATGGCATCCGTCTCTATGGAGAGATGCATCGATTTCTCCCTGTCTACACCCGTTGGCATGGAGCTAGGATTACTGAGATACCAGTCAATCATTTTCCCCGCCGTTCAGGTCATTCCAAATACGGTCTTGAGCGTGTGCTGAAAGTAATTCTCGATCTGCTTGTCGTGAAATTCCTTGACCGTCATCAGCAGAAGCCGATGTATGTATTCGGGATGTGCGGCGTGCTCAGTCTCCTTGCCTCGTTCGTGTTTGGCCTCTGGGCTCTGGGTCTGCTGATCTTCGCGCACAAGCCGCTGATCACGACTCCGGTGCCTTCCTTCTGCCTGCTCTCTTTCATGACCGGCGTCCTATGTGTTCTTATGGGGCTTCTAGCGGAGATGATAACCCGCACTTTTTTTGAATCGCAGGGCAAATCAATCTACTTGGTGAAGGAGACCAGAAATCTCCCTTTGAACTGATGTGCGGGATTGCGGGATTCGTCGCTCCCCGGGGTGCGGGGGACAGGTTGCTCCTTGAGAGGATGACCCGTGCGTTGAGCCATCGAGGTCCAGATGCCGAAGGTTTTTTCGTTGTCCAGGAACAAGGGGTTCATTTTGGTCACAGAAGGCTCTCCATCCTTGATCTCTCCGGAGGGACCCAGCCGATGACTACGGTGGACGGAAATCTGACGATCGTCTTCAACGGTGAAATCTACAACCACAGGGCACTGCGCACCGAACTTCAAGCCAAAGGCCATCATTTTCAGACGGATCATTCCGATACCGAAGTCCTGCTCTTGGGTTACCGTGAATGGGGGGAGGGTCTTCTGGGGCGCCTCAATGGGATGTTTGCCTTCGCCATTTACGACAATCCGCGGCAACATCTTTTTCTGGCACGCGACCGTTTTGGGAAGAAGCCCCTTTATTGGTTCCAGAAGGATGGGGTGTTTGCCTTCGCTTCGGAACTCACGGCACTACTCCATCATCCTGCCTCACCCAGAAACGAGTCGGTGACGGCACTTAAGAAATACTTCGTCTACGGGTATATCCCGGCCCCTCATTCGGTGATCGATGGAATCCACAAGCTTCCGGGTGGCTGGTGTGGAACGCTTGATCTTTCGTGCAGTTCGGGCGCGGAGTGGAGAACTAGAAGGTGGTGGGAGTTTCATTTGGAACCTTCGTCCGAGGAACCAACTCCAGCCCGATGTGATGCTTGGGCCGGCGAGCTTCTGGAGAAACTCGATGGGGCGGTCAAACGGCGCCTCATGGCGGATGTTCCCCTCGGGGTTTTCCTTAGCGGGGGGATCGATTCCTCCGCAGTGGCCGCCCTTGCAGCCAGGCATCTGCCCGCAGGGCGTCTCCGCACCTTCAGTGTCGGATTCACGGATCCTAGTTTCGACGAACTTCCCTATGCCCGCGAGGCTGCCGCCTTCATTGGCTGCTCCCACGAGTCTGAGATTCTCGATCTCTCCAGAGCGAGAGAGCTCCTTCCTGGTCTTCTTGCCCGACTTGATGAACCAATGGGTGACGGCTCAATTCTGCCGACGTGGCTTCTTTCCGGATTTACCCGACGGCATGTTACCGTGGCCCTCGGTGGAGATGGCGGCGACGAACTTTTTGCCGGGTATGACCCATTCAAGGCACTTGAAAGGGCGGACCTATACACTCGTCTTGTCCCCCGTTCTCTCCATCCAGCAATCCGCCTGGTGGCTTCTCTGCTGCCTGTCTCCCATTCTAATATCAGTCTCGATTTCAAGATCAAACGCACCCTAAGAGGGCTCTCACATCCGGAGATTTTCCGTCTCCCTATCTGGATGGGGCCGCTGGAACCGCAAGAAATCGACGATTACTTCGGCGACCATACACCTGAGGAGGAACTCTACAGCGAGGCTGTCGAGGCTTGGGATGCTGCGGGCCGTCAGGCCCACTCCGTCGACCGGGCGCTGCAATTCTTCACCCGCTTGTACCTTCAGGACGGCATCATGGCCAAGGTGGACCGTGCCAGCATGCTGCACGGGCTGGAGGCCCGCTCTCCCTTTTTGGATCTGGATGTTGTTGATTTTGCTAGGCGACTTCCCCATTCCGTTAAAATTCGTGGCGGAACGACCAAGTGGATTCTCAAGAAGGCTCTCGAGCCGGTGCTTCCCCCTTCGATTCTGCGCCGAAAAAAGAAGGGGTTTGGCACCCCGGTGGGAGTGTGGCTCAGGGATGGGGCCATCGCGCCTGCAATACCTCCTAGCCGCGGAGCCTCGGTCGTACAGAAGGCGTTGCGGTCACACTGTACAGACCGCAGCGACGAACGCCTCTTTCTCTGGTGTCAGTATGTTCTGGAAAGTTGGGAGAAGGCACAAAGCACAAACTGATTTGTTGTTCTAAAATTGTGAGAATTCTGATCCTCAACTATGAGCATCCGCCGATTGGAGGGGGAGGAGGAAGGCTTGCGGCGAAAGTTGGCGCCGGTCTAGCCGCGCGGGGTCATCGGGTGCGTGTGCTGACATGTGGGATGACCCATCTTCCAGTGGAGGCGGTTGAGGAGGGGATGGAGATACGACGCTTGCGAGCCTTCCGTCAACGTGAGGATACCTGTAGTATTCCCGAGATGGCAGCATGGGTCGTGACGGCAGTTCCCGCTGCAATCCGGGAGATCCGGCGGTGGAAACCGGATGTCATCCACGTTCACTTTGCCGTACCAACGGGAGCTGTGGCGTGGGTATCCCATCAGGCGACCGGGGTCCCTTATGTGCTTACCGCCCATCTGGGAGATGTGCCGGGCGGGGTGCCGGAGCAGACGGGTAATCTCTTTCGATGGATCAAGGCGATGACCGTCCCAATCTGGAAAAATGCGGCGGCAGTGACTGCAGTAAGCAGTTTTGTGGCTGGTCTCGCTAGGGAGGCCTATGACTTGAATCCAGAGGTCATCCTGAATGGGATAACTCTTCCTTCCTCTCCCAAGCTTGAAGCCTGCCAGTCGGTACGGCTCCTAATGGTGGGGCGCATGAGTCTACAAAAGAATCCACTGCTTGCCGTGCGAGCGCTCGGCCTTCTCCGGGAGATGCCTTGGCAGTGTACAGTAATCGGTGATGGCCCTCTCCTCGAAGAAGCCAAGACGGAGGCCTTCAGAATAGGGATTTCCGACCGGATCTTTTTTCCCGGCTGGTTGTCCGCTTCTAAGGTTGCGGAGGCGATGGATCAGAGCGCCGTCCTTCTCATCCCGTCGCTTTCCGAGGGATTGCCGATGGTGGCGATTGAGGCGTTAGCTCACGGGCTTGCCATTGTGGGAAGCAGGATCGGCGGTCTTGCCGATGTGGTAGTGGATGAAGTAAACGGACGACTCTTTGACCTTTCCGATGGTCCCGAGGGAATGACCGAAGCGCTGAGGTCGCTTCTTCTGGATCCGCAGGTCTTGTTGGCCGCCAGAAACGCATCTCTTTCCATGGCACCAAAGTTCGATATCGAAAGATCTCTGGATGGTTATGAGTCCGTTCTGAAGGCTGCAGTCGGGGAGGGAAATGTTAAGGTGCCGGATTAAACTCGCCCACTGGGGTTGAGGCGTAAATTTCGAGGTCGTCATCCGAGGCGATCAGCGTGAAGCGTTCCCTAATATAACGATAGGTTTTGGAAGCCCAGTTGGGAAAACGTGAGGCTTCCGTGTTGTTCAACTTGCCGGTACCGATGATGACGACCGAGGGGTGGAAGTGTTCGATATTTCGGGTGGCCTGTTCGAAAAATACATCCGACTGAATGGCGTTGTCGGCGTAAAGGTTGTATTCGTACGAGGGGCGGTCGGTCATGAAGTTGACCATCGGGAAGTAGGGATAACAGACCACATAATCACCGGGTTTGGAGTGATTGCGGATAGTGTCGCGGATGAGCGTGTCGCGGCAGAGTTCGCCGCGGTTGAGTTTGACATGCACGCCGTTGGAAGCCGTGAAGTCAAGGTGCCGTCTCCGCGCAGCGGCGATGCTTCCAGCCCCATCAGTCTGCCACCCCTTCGCCGTGTACAGGCAGAGGTTGAGCGCAGATGCGAGGATCACGAGCAGGAGACTGATGCGAGCCAAGCGCTTCCTCTTTTCCCAAGAAGAAGAGCAAAGAGAAATTCCCAGAACAAGCGTCACCATGAACGGGATCATGAACTCGGCCAGATGGATCATGTCGGGTCGCCAGAAAAAATACTGGGGAAAAAGGGCAAGTGAACTCCCTGTTGAAACAAGCAGGATAGCTCCCTGCTCCCAAGAGGTCAGGTTACGGGTCCATAACGAGCCGACAATCAGCAGCAGGCCCCGGAGAACAAAAAGTATCGCGACAAGCACCGGCAAATAGAGAAGTAGGTCAAAAACCTTTTCGGAAGACTTTGGTGCGGTCAGAATACACCTAAGTGGAGGACGTTTTAGGCTGGCGTCACTGTAGGAGCCTGACGGACCTGACTCCTCATCCTGAGAAACCTTTTTTGAAGGAGAGGATGGGATTGCTGCTATTTCAGGAGCGGAATTAGCAGGTGCTGAAAAATTGGATATAGGATCAGTCCCAGCGGCGGGGTGAGATTTAATTACAGGATGGGTGAGCTGAGCGAGGACTTGTGAGGCACCGTTCTTGATCATTGTCGGCCACACCCAGTACTGCTCTGTAAACTGGCGTCCGAAGCCGCGGTTTACGGCATCATTGTAAGCAAGCCCTTGGATCACTAAAAAAGAGACTGCAAGAATTGAAATTGCAAGTCCCGCCATGCCCAAGCGATTTAGAAACCCCTGCTCTGGTTTTAGTATAAAAAGTAGTGCAGCTAGAAAAAAGAGTGTGGTTTGGAAGAAGCCGAGATCGATGCGTATCAACCATGCAAGGGAAAGCGATATGCCAGTGAAGATCATCCAGAGAAATCGGTGGGTTTTTCTTGGGGATGGCAGGATAAATGTTCCCAAGAGCGCGAGCATTCCAAGTGCTCCCAACATGCCCATGTAATTTCTGCCGATGACGCCCGGCATCACGATTACCAAAAGTCCTGCAATCAGGGCTAGAACGGTGTTTCGAGTGACGAGCCAAGTCGTGGTGTAGGCGACTATTCCCGCCAGAAATCCAAGCAGGAAAAAGTAAGCCCTCATGACAAGATAGTTGGGGCCTGTCAGTTTGAAGAGCCAGGCGATGGGATAGAACCAGCCGACATTATAGCCAAGGAAGGTATCAACGATCGGACGCTGCCCTGCATTCAGACGCTGTGCCACGACGCCAGCCACTCCCTCTTCCCCTCCGAGCATCAGACCCGAGCGCCAGTAGAACCCATAGTAACAGAGGGCGATAATTAGGAGAATGGGCGGTCCCCACGAAAGCAGGGTGTAGTTGCAGGGGTTTTTGTTTCCACGGACGCGCATATCCCGATGTTCCGCGAGGGAGTGCCTCCATAAAAGAGCTTTTTCTGCTCGCCCATGGAAGGAGTCAGGATGATTTTGTTTGGATGGTTTCAGGCCAACTCAGACTACTGGTGACGACTTTTGCCGACGAGCAAGCCGCAACAACGGTGGTGCGGCGTCTTTTAGAGGAGAAGTTGATTGCCTGTGGCACCATTCTTCCCAGTGCCCATTCTCTCTATCGCTGGCAGGGAAAAATCGAGGAGTCATCTGAATCAGTGGTCTTGATGAAGACAGATCCTGAAAGTGCAGTTCGCTGCATGGAGGTTATTCAGGAACTTCATCCCTACGAGGTTCCGGAAATCATTCTTCTCGAGCCCGAGGCGGTCTCCGAACCGTATCTTTTCTGGGTAAGAGAGGCTTTGGGAAAAACGGAAGGCTAAAAAGGGGGACTTCAGGGAAGTGCCGATGAAAGAGGGAAACAAAACATGTTTATTCGGGTTTTCCGAAGAAATGGGTTCTTTTCAGGTTTGAGGAGTCACACTTAAGAGGTAGAAAGGAATATTCAATGTTCCAACAATCTTCATCCACTATCCTTGATGCCATTCTTGCCGATGTGCAGGAGCAGATGGCGGCGGCAAAGAGACGTCGATCCGATGCTGATCTCCGTGGAATGATTGCTGATGCGCCTCCTGTGCGACCGTTCTCCGAAGCTCTGAAAAAGAATTTCGGGTTGATTGCAGAGATCAAGGCCTGCTCGCCCAGCGTGGGCGCGATGCGGGTTGGGAATGTTGCCGATGCACCCGATGCCTACGAGGAGAGCACTGTTGTCCATGCGCTTTCCGTTCTGACCAATGAACGCCACTTTGGAGGAAGCGTGGAGAAGCTGCAGGAGATACGGAACAGGGTTTCCAAGCCGGTCTTGCGGAAGGATTTCATTGTGGGTGAATACCAGATCCGCGAAGCGAGGGCTTTCGGGGCCGATGCAATACTGCTCATGGCAAGCGTGCTGGACGCCTCTCGATTGAACGGGTTTCATGACCTAGTGTTGGAGCTCGGAATGGAAGCTCTGTTTGAAGTTCACGACGAGGAAGAGATTGGGGCCCTTCCCCAGAGTGCACGGATTGTCGGAATCAACAGTCGCAGGTTTAAGACGCGCAAGGGATTTGTAGGCGCCGAAGGATCCTCCGAAATAGATTTCAGCATCAATCTCGATAGCTTTGCCCTCGCGGATCGGCTTCCAGAGAAAGCGATTCGGGTTGCCGAAAGTGGCCTTGATGCACGGAATATTAGCAGTGTGCGTGAACGCTTTCACGCAGCCCTTGTTGGCACCTCCCTTCTAAGGAACCCTTCGGGTGTGCGTTTTGGACTTGCCGCCTTTGAATCTGCAATTGTTTCTGGAGGGAGTACGAAGGTATGAACTCCGAGGATTTTGCCATCGATCCAGAGGCTCCGGACACGCCCTTTGATGTTTCTCTAAGGCCGCCGCTTTTTGAAGAGTTCTATGGCCAGTCTCGGACTATTGAACGGCTTCAACTGCTTGTCGAAGCAGCACTCCAGCGAAATGAGCCGTTACAGCACATCCTCCTTAGTGGTCCTCCCGGACTCGGCAAGACAACGCTTGCCTATATTCTTGGCAATGCGATGGGGGCAGAAGTTCGGACGACCAGCGGTCCCACCATCGAGAGAGCGGGAGATCTGGCGGGACTGCTGACAACAATGCCACGCGGTGGGGTGCTGTTCATCGATGAGATCCATCGTCTCCAACCTTCCATTGAGGAGTATCTCTATCCAGCGATGGAGGATTTCCGTGTCGATATCATGATCGATCAAGGGCCCAATGCGCGAAGCGTGCGTTTGAACCTTGCCCGATTTACCCTGATCGGGGCGACCACACGCGCCGGAATGATCAGCTCACCCCTCCGCTCTCGTTTCGGAATGAACTGCCGACTCGACTACTACGATGCCGGGGAATTGTGCAGGATTGTACTGCGCACAGGTGGACTTCTTGGTGTGGAGATTGATGAGGAGGGAGCCCTCGAGGTGGCTCGGAGATCTCGGGGAACTCCTCGCATTGCCAACAATCTTCTGCGCTGGGTGCGTGACTTTGTTCAGGTGAGGGCAAAGGGAGTTATCAACAAGGACTCCGCTTCCAAGGCTCTTCAGATGCTCGACATCGACGAGGAAGGATTTGACGAAATGGATCAAAGGATTATCGAGGCAATCATTCACAAATTCGGTGGTGGCCCAGTGGGATTGAATTCGCTAGCCGTCGCGGTTGGCGAGGAAGCTGGAACTCTTGAGGATGTCCACGAACCCTACCTCATCATGCAGGGGTATCTCTCCCGTACTCCTCAGGGGCGGCTTGCCATGCCAAAGGCGTATCAAAAGCTCGGACTTCCTGCGCCTCGAAACCACGGGACATCTTCGCAGGCTGACCTTCTGCCGTAGAGCAGGGAAAATTATCTATCGGGTTTCTGGACCGTTTAACCAATGAACTCCCTTGCCGCTTGCGCCTCCCCCTACCTGCTCCAACACCGGGATAATCCGGTCGAGTGGTACCCGTGGGGAGAGGAGGCATTTGAGCGTGCACGCAGTGAACAGAAACCGGTGTTTCTCTCCATCGGCTATTCGACGTGTCATTGGTGCCATGTGATGGCGCATGAGTCGTTTGAGAGCCACGTGATCGCTCGGGTCATGAACGACCATTTCATAAATGTGAAGGTAGACCGTGAGGAACGCCCTGATGTAGATCGTCTCTACATGGCCTACGTGCAGGGACTGACTGGAAGCGGTGGTTGGCCGATGAGTGTCTGGCTCACACCAGAACTAAAGCCCTTCTTCGGAGGTACTTACTTTCCGCCTGAAGATCGTCATGGGCGTGCCGGATTCCGCTCGATCCTTCTCCAGGTCGCACGACTATGGAACGAAAACCGCGGAAAGATCCTGCATGAAGCAGCGCGATCGGTTGCGGCACTTCATGAAAGCACAAAGAGGGGTGTCTGCAGCATGGATGATCTTCAAATGCCACTGGAAAAGGCTTCAGAGTATTTCCAGCGGATTTACGACATTCAATGGGGTGGTTTTGGTTCAGAGCCAAAGTTTCCGCGCCCCTCCGTTCTTTTCTTTCTGTTGCGCCGTGGTCTCAAGTTACAGGAGAAAGGCAGGCAACAATCCGAATATTACTCCATGACACTCGGTACCCTTGACCGAATGGCAGCCGGCGGAATTCATGATCATCTTGGGGGAGGATTTCACCGCTATTCCGTCGATCGTCTCTGGCACGTGCCTCATTTTGAGAAAATGCTTTATGACCAAGCCCAGCTAGCCGTGGCATATCTGGAAGCATGGCAGATCACCGGCAAGGAAAAATACAGGGAGATCGTCCGTGACATTCTCTCTTACGTGCTAAGGGAAAGGACATCTTCTGAAGGAGGCTTCTATTCAGCTGAGGATGCGGACAGCCTCGTGGAACAAGGTTCATCGGAGCATGCCGAAGGGGCATTCTTTGTCTGGACTAAGGACCAGATTGAGGAGGCGCTCGATACCGGTGCCGCAGCCCTCTTTTGCGAACATTATGGAATTCGTAAAGAGGGAAATGTCGACTCCGCAAGCGACCCGCATTGTGAGTTCTCCGGAAAAAACATTCTGATGGAGCAACACTCGGTTGAGGAGACCGCATCACGCCTCGGGATTCCTAAAGAGATTGTTGCGACTTCACTGCTCGAATCCAAAAAGATCCTTCTGGGGGTTCGTTCCAGCCGCCCCCGACCCCACAGCGATGACAAGATCCTATGTGCTTGGAACGGGCTGATGATTTCCGCGCTCGCAAAAGCGGGAACTGCATTCGGTGATAAGGCATTTCTGGCCGCTGCGGAAAGAGCATCAGAACATTTGCGCAATCGGCTTGTGGATCCTGTTTCAGGAGAACTTCGTCGAAGCTGGTGCGAGGGGAGATTTTTGAAGATCGGATTCGCCGAGGACTACGCCTTCCTGATTCAAGGCCTGATTGATCTGTATGAGGCGAGTTTTTCCATCAGATGGCTTCAGTGGGCCGCTGAATTGCAGCAGATCATGGACCGGCTGTTTTGGGATGAGAAGGGGGGAGGTTACTACAGCAGTGCTGAGGGAGATGCCAATCTGCTGCTCCGAATAAAGGAAGATTACGACGGAGCGGAGCCCTCGGCAAACTCCGTGGCTGCCCTCAACCTGCTTCGCTTTTCCCGGATGCTTGGAGATCAAGATGCTGGAGCAAAGGCGGGAAGAATTTTTGAACTCTCCAGTACCACACTCAGGGAGATGCCCGCTGCCGTACCTCAACTTCTGGTGGCCTTGGAATACAGCCTAACACCTGGACGCCAGATCGTTGTGGCAGGCATTTCGGATGCGCCCGACACCTCGGCCATTGTTGCCGATGTCCGCAGAGGGTTTAACCCCGATCAAGTATTGCTTCTTGCCGACGGAGGAGATGGACAAAAATGGCTTGTGCAACGCGTTCCTGCACTTGCAGACATGAAACCCATAAATGGAAGAGCTGCTCTATACCGTTGCGATAACTTTACCTGTACCCTCCCGTCCACGGGCGAACTTGTTTAAGCGCCAACTAGAACTGAACTCTTCAGGCAAACCATCTTGGACGGTTGCATGTCCATGAATTGGCGGGCAGGAAAATGAAGAACGACGACTGATCGTGTATTGCCTAAAGCGATTTCAGGTTGATGAACTTTCGCTTACAGGTGAGATTAAACATTCATGTTTTCCCGCCTCTCAGATCAGCTTCAGCAGACTTTCAAGAGTCTGCGTGGTCATGGTCGGCTGACCGAGTCAAATATTTCCGATGCCCTGAGAGAGGTGCGTCTTGCCCTGCTGGATGCCGATGTCCATTTTGCTGTTGCACGGGAGTTCGTTGCCAAGGTCAAAGAACGCGCGATGGGGGAGGAGGTGCTTAGAAGTGTCACGCCAGGTCAGCAGATCGTTAAAATATTCCATGATGAACTCACCGCTCTTCTGGGTGGGGACAATGTTCCTCTGAACTTTGGCAAGCCTACCCGCATCCTGATAGTGGGGCTCAACGGTGCCGGAAAGACGACTTCCTCGGCGAAGTTAGCCCGCCTTCTGAAGAACCCTGGACTCTTCAGCAACCTCAAGGGTGAAACAGCAAGGTCGCCCCTGCTCATCGCGCTTGATCTTGTCCGACCTGCCGCCATTGATCAGCTTGCGACATTGGCGAATCAGATTGATGTGCCGGTTTTCCGGCCAGAACCGACAGAGAAGGATGTACTGCATGTTGCCCGACGCGCCTTGGCTTGGTGTGAGGAACAGGGAGGGAATGTCGAGATCTATGACACGGCTGGACGTCGGGAAATCGATGAGTCCCTACTGGAAGAACTGGTTCATCTCAAAGAACTTATAAAGCCTCAGGAGATCCTTCTTGTCTGTGATGCAGCCACTGGTCAGCAGGCTGTCAGCGTGGCTGAGAAGTTCCATTCTGCGCTCGGTCTGACCGGTCTGATCCTAACCAAGCTTGATGGCGATGCCCGCGGCGGTGCCGCCCTGTCTCTGAGGTCGGTCACCGGGCAACCGATCAAATTTTCCGGAGTTGGCGAGAAGGTGGAGCAGTTCGAAGCATTTCACCCGGAGCGGCTGGCTGGGCGAATTCTGGGGATGGGTGATGTTGTGGGCTTTGTAGAAAAGGCCGCAGAGGCGGTTGAGATTGAGGAAATGAGCCGCATGGAGGCCAGAATGAAGAGTGCTTCCTTCGATCTGGAGGATTTTCTCACCCAACTCCGGATGATCAGAAGGATGGGGCCATTGGAAAATCTGCTTGGCATGCTTCCAGGTGGCGCTAACCTCCCAGATTCCGCGGTGAATGGAAAAGAACTGCAGCGGGTCGAGGCGATCATCCTCTCCATGACGCCCGGCGAACGGAAGCGCCCCGAGATTCTCAATGCTCGCCGTCGCCAACGAATCGCCCGCGGCAGTGGAAATTCCGTCACCGAGGTAAACAACCTCCTCCTGAGGTTTGGCCAGATGAAAAAACTGGCCAAGAACACAGGAAAAATGAAAAAAATGATGTCCCGTTTCGCCTCCGGCGGAACACGGGGCTTCGCCCCGAACCAACCCTTACCGACACGACTCCCATGGCAGTAGCAATCCGACTCCGACGCGAAGGCGCCCGCAACAATCCTTTCTACCGTATCGCCGTGGCTGACCAGCGCAGCCCACGCGATGGCAAGTTCATCGAACTCATCGGTCATTACGATCCGAAGCAGAAAGGTGATAACTACAAGATCAACCTTCCACGGGCCGAATATTGGCTCAGCGTGGGAGCCCGCCCTTCCCAAACCGTGATGAGTTTCATCACGAAGGCCCGCAAGGGATCTGGGGTGGAAGCAGCGGCCTGATCCACGAGACCATCATGGAGGAGTTCCTGCGCTACATGGTGCGGCAACTCGTTGAGAATCCCGACGAGGTTCTCCTCACGCACCGGGAGGAGAATGACAAAATCATTTTCCGTCTTTCACTGCGCAATTGTGACGTGGGACGACTGATCGGGAAGGGGGGGAATACCATCAATGCGATTCGAGAGCTCCTCAACGCCGCCGGGGAAAGGCGTGGCCAAAAAGTAATTTTGGAACTATCTGAGCCAGGAGGATCTTGGAAAAACTAGAAACCGTGAGGTCTAATCTTCGGTCTGGTTGAGCCCTTCTTCAGGGAAGCAGAACGGGTTCTGATGAAATCGCGCACTGCCCGGACGACGACGTCACTGAGCGTGACATCAGCATGATCAGCAAGGGCTTGAAGCAGATCTTTTTCATCAGAGGGAATACGGATCGTCATTATCCCATCGCGGCGTTTAGGCATGGGCTGAATGTAAATCATGACTTTTACCTATCAATAGATTTTTTGGTGATTAGCAAAACCGCATCTTATAATAGCTGGGTTGTAAGTTGCTGACCTTGGGAGAAATTTCCCAGCCTGTCCCTTGAGGAAAGTTATAAAGAATGAACAAATGTTATTCTAACTTTCAGAGTGTGATAATGGCCCAATAACAAGGAGAAGCAAGGAGGCGAAAAAACAAACAGGAGAGGGGTTCGGGCTGGGCGCGCAAAGCATTTCCGCTAATTGGACGCTAGATGCTGCCGCATTGTGGGCACCCTTCCCTCCCTAAGGATCCTGTCGTTCAAAGGATAAAAAGTGGATTCGCGTAGCATCATTCGGGATAATCCGTCATTTGAAGAATACATTTGAGTTTATGTTTTACAGGCTGGAGTGCCAATCCAATGAGGCATTGTTCACTTCGACAACGACCCAGCGTTTGATCTCAACGCTTTCCAATGGATTGCCAAATGGGTACAAAAGTTTCATATGAAATGCGTCATTCTGGCAGGAGGCCTTGGCACCCGCATCAGCGAAGAGACAGCCTCCCGTCCCAAGCCGATGGTCGAGATTGGAGGCAAGCCCATTCTCTGGCATGTGATGAAAATCTACTCTGCCCACGGCATCAGAGAGTTCATCATTTGCACTGGCTATAAGGGCTATGTCATCAAAGAATACTTCGCGAATTACTTCCTCCATATGTCGGATGTCACCTTTGACATGCAGAACAACACGATGGAGGTTCATGAGCGCCATGCAGAACCGTGGAAGGTTACCATTGTGGATACAGGGGACGAAACCATGACTGGTGGACGCCTTAAGCGTGTGGCCCGCTATGTTGGTGGAGAGACTTTCTGTTTTACTTATGGGGATGGTGTTGGTGACGTCGACATACCCGCCGCTATTGCCTCCCACAAGGAGTCGGCCAAAAAAGTCACCGTTACGGCGGTTCAGCCCCCAGGACGATGGGGGGCCCTTCAGGTAGAGGAAAATTCTGTTGTCGGCTTCATCGAGAAACCCGAGGGAGATGGAGGATGGATCAATGGAGGATTTTTCATTCTGGAACCTTCAGCGATTGACTACATTGAGGGTGATTCCATTATTTGGGAAAAGGAACCCCTCCAACGGCTCGCTTCTGAGGGTCAACTCCATGCTCATCTCCACTGCGGCTTCTGGCAGCCGATGGATACCCTCCGTGACAGGCAGTTGCTGGAGGAACATTGGCAGGGCGGCAGAGCGCCATGGAAGATATGGTAGGAATCCAGTCGGCATTCTGTGGGAAGCGTGTCTGGCTTTCCGGACATACCGGTTTCAAGGGTTCTTGGCTCTCGCAGTGGCTTTTAGAACTCGGTGCAGTTGTTCATGGATATGCGTTGGCACCGGAAACAACACCAGCCCTCTTTGACCAGTTGAAACTATCGGATCGACTAGAACATGAAATTGCCGACATACGTGATGCTGAATCAGTTCGTCATTCAGTTAATGCTTTCCGCCCAGATTTCCTGCTCCACTTGGCTGCGCAGCCTCTTGTGCGGCGCTCCTATGCCATGCCCTTAGAGACATACGAAACTAATGTTATGGGGACCATCCATGTACTGGAGGCCCTAAGGGGGCTTTCGACACCCTGTGCGGCTGTAATCGTCACCACTGATAAATGCTACGAGAACCATGAATCAGGCCGCGCCTACGAGGAGTCCGATCCGATGGGGGGTCGTGATCCATACAGTTCCAGCAAGGCAATGGCAGAACTCGCCAGCGAGGCTTACAGGAAATCGTATTTTCAGAATCGCCCTGTAAGAATTGCCACTGCCCGTGCCGGGAATGTGATAGGTGGAGGTGATTGGGCTGAAGACAGAATTGTGCCGGACGCAATGAGGGCTCTCGATCAGGGGTTGCAAATTTCAGTACGAAATCCCAGTGCCGTACGCCCTTGGCAGCATGTCATGGAACCTCTAGGTGGATATCTCCAGTTGGCCAGGAGGCTTTCAGTTGATCCGAGCGTGGCGGGCGCCTTTAATTTCGGTCCTGATCCTGAATCCAACCGCACTGTTTCTGATCTTGTTGGCGAGATCCTAAAACACCGGCCCGGCGACTGGGTGGATTCAAGCGATCCCTCGGCACTCCACGAAGCAGCCCTCCTGAATCTCTCCATCAACAAGGCGAATAGAATCCTTGGGTGGAGACCCCTATGGAACTTTGGCCAGGCGGTTGAAAAAACCACTACTTGGTATGCAGAGGTGCATACCCTAAAAGTTTCACCATTGGAAGTGACCAGTCGTCAGATTGCTGAATATTCAGAAGCGATGGCCACCTGCGACTTCAAATGAAGAACTCACTTGCCGAACTCAAGGCTGAGATCCTAAGGCTTACTCGGGAGTATTCTGCGATCGCCCATTGCGCTAATCGGCCTGGTGATGATCCTGGAAGATCGGAATTTGTTCCCGGAGAGACTGTGATTCCCTACGCTGGCCGTGTTTTTACCAGTGATGAGGTTGAGGCGGCAGTTGGAAGCACTCTTGACTTCTGGCTCACCCTCGGTCCGGAGGGAGAGGCCTTCGAGAAGGAATTGGCTGAATTTCTAGGTGTTAAATATTCCCTGCTCGTAAACTCTGGATCCTCGGCCAACCTCGTTGCCCTTTCCGCACTCACCTCTCACAAGCTTCCCGTCCACAAGAGGATTCAGCCTGGTGACGAGGTGATCACCGCCGCCGCAGGGTTTCCTACAACTGTTGCGCCGATCCTTCAAGTTGGTGCTGTGCCCGTATTTGTAGACAACGATCCCGCCACGGCAAACATCAGAGTCGGTGCGCTTGATGCGGCCTTCAGCGAGGGGAAGACCAAGGCAGTTATGATTGCCCATGCATTGGGAAACCCATTCGACATCGCCGGCGTTCTGGAGTTTTGCCGCAGGCATGATCTCTGGCTGATCGAGGATAATTGTGACGCACTCGGCTGTACCTATTCCCTGCCCTTGGATCGGGCCAAAGGCCTCGGCCTTGATCATTTAATAAAGTTAGCAGAAGCAAACGCGGAAGAGTTGAAAAAACACTCCCAATCAGCCCCGTCAAAAGCCCTCGACAGCTCAATCAAAATTCCATTCATCCACGATGGAATCCTGACTGCTTATACGGGCAGTTTCGGCGACCTCTCCACCCAGTCTTTCTATCCGCCTCATCATCTGACGATGGGCGAGGGAGGTGCTGTGAATATTGTTGCCCGTCCGCCGCTCAAGACCTATGCCGAGAGCTTCCGCGACTGGGGGCGAGATTGTTGGTGCGCATCCGGCAAAGACAATACCTGTAACAAACGCTTCGGGTGGAAGCTTGGCGAACTTCCTGAAGGGTATGATCACAAGTACATTTATAGTCACCTCGGCTATAATCTGAAACCCCTTGATCCGCAGGCTGCCATTGGTCGCCGGCAACTCAGAAAACTCCCGGGCTTTATTGAGGCGAGAAAACAGAACTGGGAATATCTCCGGGCTGGGCTTGCCGATATGGAGGAGTTCTTCGATTTTTCACTCCCGACTCACGCGATTGACTGGATGAAGAGGGATGAGAGGGAGGGTGGAAATACTGGAGGGTCGATAAAAAGTTCATCGTCACTTTTTTCTTGGGACGCCTCCGGTTGCACGAGCAACTGTTCTTGGTTTGGTTTTATGATCAGGGTCAAGGCGACAGCCCCCTTCAGTCACACCGATATGGCTCGTCACCTTGATGAGAAGAAGATAGGCAACAGGATGTTTTTCGGAGGAAATCTTCTCCGTCAACCGGCGTTTGTACAGCTTCGTAAAGACCGTCCTGATGCTTTTCGAGTTGCCGGTCATCCCAATTCAATCTCCCACCCCCTTAAATCTTCCACTATCAGCGATCTCTTCCCGGGCGCCGATGAAATCATGAACCGTGCCCTGTTTCTTGGGACATATCCCGGTCTCACCCAGTCAATGCTTAATTTCGAAATTGAGACCATTCGAGCTTTCGTCCGAAGTTTTTAAATGCCCGGCTGACATGCGAGAAACAGTTATAAAGTTTGCCATGAAGAAAATGAAAATGTTGAAAAGGAGAAGACCTCACACCTCCTTTCCTTCGCGTTCACCGTGGACGGGGAATTCTCTTTATTGAGAGGATTGATTTTTTTCCGAATGCCATTCCCTCCGCTTCCCCCAGATGATCTTGAGCATGTGCTTGCACACACTGAGGCGCTCTGGGAGCAACTTCGTGGAGGAAGGATCTTTGTAACCGGAGCTACGGGCTTTTTCGGCATCTGGCTCTTGGAGACATTTGCCCACGCCAATGA
>Ga0007854_10000247_pt1 | contig 37138 bp, 35 predicted proteins | sample CryBogCBH12Aug08_FD_60382 | JGI IMG/M metagenome (GOLD analysis project Ga0007854, IMG submission 60382) | Freshwater microbial communities from Crystal Bog, Wisconsin, USA - CBH12Aug08 | ecosystem: Environmental > Aquatic > Freshwater > Lake | place: Crystal Bog, Wisconsin, USA | collected... | reverse complement strand
GATCGGCACCGGCGACCGCAGTGAAAAAATCCGCACCTACAATTTTCCGCAGAACCGCGTCACGGATCATCGCATCGAGGTGACGCTTTATAATTTGTCCGTGTTCATTGAAGGTTATCTCGACGAATTGATTGACCCGCTGATGACGCATGACATGGAATCGAAACTCGCAGCATTGCAAACCTGAATTGAAACGTGATGCGTGCTGCGTGAATTCCGTTTCACGCATCACTCGTCACTTGTCACTCCCCACGCATCATCCACATGACCAAACAAAATAATTTTGAACCCAAGGGGCTCGTTTTCGACTGCGACGGCACTTTGGCTGACACGATGCCGTTGCACTGGCACGCGTGGCAGATGATCACGCAACGGCACAATTTGCATTTTCCCGAAGACCGTTTTTATTCGCTCGGCGGCGTGCCGTCGCGCGATATTCTAAAAATGTTGTCGGAGGAACAAGGCCGGCCGCTCGACCACATCGCCGTGGCGCACGAAAAGGAAAACGCCTACCTGCCGCTCATGGCGCAGGTCGGGCCGATCCATGAAGTCGTGGAAATCGCGAAGACAAATTTTGGAAAAATTCCGATGGCGGTCGCGTCCGGCGGCACGCAGAAAATCATCTGCGATGTGCTGGAACACTTGAAAATACGGCATCTTTTCAATGCCGTCGTGACGAGCGAGATGGTTAAGAATCAAAAACCCGCGCCGGATATTTTTCTCGAAGCCGCGCGGCGTATCGGCGTGGAGCCGAAATTCTGTCGCGCTTACGAAGACACGGATTTGGGGTTACAGGCGATTCGTTCCGCCGGCATGGACGCGGTGGACGTGCGCCACTTGCGGGCGTAAATCGGTTCACCAAAATTGCCACGCGCCGCGCGTGACGACCCAGATGCCCAGCAGAAAATTCGTGATGGCGTGCGCCGTCATCGCGTCGCCCAGGCGGTTCTTGCGGAGGACCAGCCATTGATACGCCGCGCCGCACACGATTCCCGCGAACCATTCGTTGTGCGCGAAACCGAAGATGCAGGTCGTGGCCAAAAACGACCGCAGGAAAAACTGGTTCAACGGCACGGTCAAAAATTCGTGGCGCGCGATGTAGCGATATAAAAACGACCGGTAGAAAACTTCCTCAATCGGCGGCACGACGAAAGTTGAACCGAGAATGCGCACGCCGATAAACAGCCACGCGAGCGCGGAGCCGTGGCCGAATTGTTCATGGGGATTCCACGCGGCGGCAAATGTCTCCGGCGGATGCGAAAAACCGAGTTTGCCCCACAGCGAACTTTGCGTCGTCCACTCACCGCTGACACCGACCCACAAAAGAAAAATTCCGACGCCGACCGCCACCGCTTCCCATGAAAACGCCCAGCGCATTTCGGCGATGAGCGGGCGCACCGCGAAAATCATGCCCACGCCGGCGAGCGTTTTGGCGAGATAAAACCAGTAGGCCGAGGCCGCGCCACATTTGCCCTGCGCCGCCGTGAGCAAAACGAAGATGACGAACGGCAGCAGACGCGTCGCCGTGGGATGGTTGCGAAGTTTTCCCGGCAGATCCATGGGTCAGTTGGCCATGCCAAGCTTGAACGGCTTGTTGTCGGGCCCGACGAGCGTCACGGTAAATTTCGAGATTTCAGTGACGCGATATTTCAGATAACGGTCGCCGGGGCGCACCGTTTTGCCGTCCAGAATGGCGGTGGGGTTGGCGGAATAAAAGATGCCCTGCAACCGGGGCAGGTTCTCAGAACTTTGCGCCGGCGGTGCGGATTCAAAAATTGGCATCGACGCTTCCGTCACGGCCTGCGTGGCCAGAATCGCCTCGGTCACCGCCATCGCCGCCGCCTCGGCCTTCCGCACCGAGTGATGGGCCACCGCCCAGCCAATCAGAAACACCACGATGAAAACCAGCGCAATGAGAATGGCCGGCACCAGCCAGACGCGGCGCGATTCCGGTTCAGGGATCGGCGGCAAGGGCGAGCCCGGTCGCGACGGATTGCGGGGCGGCGCTTGCCGGGCCTGCTTCAGGGCGTCGTTGATGAGGCTCATGCGTGGATGTCTCCTTCTAATTCGCGGATGGCGCGGCCAACCATTCGGAAATTGATGCGTTGACTGCGTTCGACGTAACCGGCCAGCAGCGCCTTGTCGCAGACGGCGTTGACCAACCGGGGAATTCCCGCGCTGTAACGAAATACGCGCCAGACCGCCGGCGTGGTAAAGGCCGGTAGCCCGCGCGACCCCGCCAGTGCCAGCCGGTGATGAATATATTGCCCGACCTCCGTGCAGGTCAGCGGATTCAGGTGATACCGCACCGTGATGCGCTGGCGCAATTGGCGCAGCTTGTGGCTGTTCAACCGGTCGCGCAACTCCGGCTGGCCCATCAGCACGATCTGGAGCAGCTTGCGGTCGTCGGTTTCGATGTTGGAAATCAGCCTCACTTGTTCGAGCAAATCTTCCGTCAAATTCTGCGCCTCGTCCACGATCAAAACCGTTTCCCGTCCCGCCAGCGTCTGCTTCAGCAAAAAATCGCTAATCGCGTGCATGGTTTCCAGCCGGTCGCGGCCCTTGACCTCCAGGCCGTATTCGGTGGCGATGGCCTTCATCAATTCATCGCCGCTCAACATCGGGTTCAATATCAGCGCCGTGGAATAACGCGTGTCGAGCTGTTCCAGCAGCGCTCGGCACAACGTCGTCTTGCCCGCGCCGACCTCGCCGGTGAGCTGCACGAAGCCCTTGCGCTCGCGGATGCCGTAGAGCAGATGGTTGAACGCCTCCCGGTGTTTGTTGCTGTGAAAAAGGAAGCGCGGATTCGGCGTAATGTCGAATGGCGCAAGCTTCAATCCAAAAAACTCCAAATACACACTGCGCTTTTAGCAGAAATCTGCGCGGTTCGCCAAGCAAAGGTTTATCGGAAATTCTTAATCGTAATCGTAATCCTAATCTTAATCTCCGTCTGGGAACGATTAAGACGCCAATTCTAAAGCGAAATAACGCGCACGGCGGCGACCAGCGCCGCCGCCTCGGCCGGCGTGCCGATGGTAATGCGCAGATAATCGCTGACCTCCGGCGCGCTGAACCAGCGGACGAGGATTTTTTGGTCGCGTAATTTTTGCAACCAGTCTTTCGCCGGAAACAGCGGCGGCTTCACTAGAATAAAATTCGTCTGGCTCGGCAGCACGCGGAAGCCGAGCTTCGTGAGTTCGCGCGAAAGCGATTCGCGCGTGGCGATGATTTTTTTGAAATTGGCGCGGTAAAATTTCAAATCATCCAGCGTCGCTTCCGCCGCAATTTGACCGATGCCGTTGACATTGTAGCTGTCGCGAATTTTGTCCAGCGCGGCGATGAGCTCCGCGTGGCCAATGAAATAGCCGACGCGCTGGAAACACAGCGAATACGCCTTGGAAAACGTTCGCGCCACGAGGACGTGCGGAAACTTGAGCGCCAGTTTCGCCGCATTTTCATTGGCGAAATCCACATACGCCTCGTCTAAAACCACCACGCCCTTTTGCGCGCGGCAGAGTTTTTCCAGCGCGGCAGTTTTGTAGCCGCGCCCGCCCGGCGCGTTCGGCGTCGTCACGAAAGTCAGGGCGGCGTGGAAATTCCATTTTTTGCCACGCTTTAATTCCGGCACGCTTGGAATTGAGAAATCAGCATTGAGCGGCACGGCATTTTTTGCCGCGCCGTGGATGTCCGCCAGCACCGGATACAATGAATAGCTCGGCGTGAAATATTGCACCGTGGCCTGCGGCAGTTTTGAGTTTTGAGTTTTGAGTTTTGAGTGCGGTTCGACAAACGCGCGCGTCGCCAAAGCAAGAACTTCGTCCGAGCCATTGCCAATAATAATATTTTCCGGCTGGCAGCCGTGCAGCTTCGCCAGCTTGGCGCGCAATTTTTCAGCGGTAGGGTTTGGATAGAGCCGTAGCCGTCCATCTACCGCCGCCTTGACCGCCGCCAGCACTTTCGGCGACGGCGGATACGGATTTTCGTTGGTGTTCAGCTTGACCAGCCCCTTGATTTTCGGCTGTTCGCCGGGAACGTAGGCGTGCAGTTCATGCACCAACGGGCGGATCAGCGGATTCAATTTTGCCATGCTCGGATTATGCCAGCCCAAACCGCTTGTCACAAAAAAATTTCCGTAAAAAAGTGGAATATCGTTGACTCTTTTTTTGCGCCTGAAAAAATTCCGGCAACGATTCAGGGAAATTTTGACAACACCGTTTCAAAATTCAAACCACCGCCGCCGCCGCGGCGGAAAACTCCGCTTCCGCATTATCAACCTGTGAAAAACTACGTCCTCGACACCAACGTTCTGCTCCACGACCCGAATTCGCTCGTCAATTTCAAGGAGAACACCGTGCTCGTGCCCATCGAGGTCATCGAGGAAATTGACCGCTTCAAGCGCGAGTCCACCGAACTGGGCCGCAATGCGCGCACGGTCTCGCGGATGCTTGACGGCTTTCGCGGCGAAGGCAGCTTGAGCGCCGGCGTGGATTTGCCGAACGGCGGCAAGCTGAAAATCGCGTTCCAGAAAAACGGCCACGGCGAGACGATTTTCATCAAGGATTCCGTGGACAACCGGATTCTCGCGCTGGCGGCGCAGATTCAAAAATTGCAGCCGAAAAATGCGACCATCCTCGTCTCAAAGGACATCAACTTGCGCATCAAGGCCGACGCCATCGGCGTGCTGGCGGAAGATTATGAGACGGACCGCGTATTCGTCACCGACCTTTACACCGGCATGGTTGACCTGACGGTGTCGCCGGAAAAAATCGCGGCGTTCCGCGCGAAGGGCGAACTCGCATTGTCGGAGGGCAGGAATTATTTCCCGAACGAATACTGCACACTTACCGACGAATCGAATCCCAAAAAAACCGCGCTCGGCAAGGTGGACGCGATGGGCAAAAAAGTGATTCCCATTCTCGATTGTCGCGAAGGCATCTGGGGCATCAAGCCGCGCAACCGCGAACAGCATTTTGCGCTCGATGCGCTGCTGGACGACCGCATCAAGCTGGTCACGCTCATGGGCAAGGCGGGCACGGGAAAAACTTTGATTGCGATGGCCGCTGGCTTGAAACGCGTGGTGAACGACCGCGAGTTCCGCCGGCTGGTCGTGGCGCGCCCGACGATTTCGATGGGCAAGGAACTGGGCTTTTTGCCCGGTTCGCTCGAAGAAAAACTCGCGCCGTGGATGCAGCCGATTCATGACGCGCTGGAGATGTTGAGCGACTTGAACATGGGCCACGAACATCGCCGCGCGGCGGATTTGATGCGCAGCGGCAGCATCGTGGTGGAGGCGTTGAGCTATATTCGCGGGCGTAGCATTGCGAACCAGTTCATGATCATTGACGAGGCGCAGAATCTGACGCCGCTGGAGGCCAAGACCATCGTCACGCGCGTTGGCAGCGGCACAAAAATCATTTTCACGGGCGATCCCTACCAGATTGACAACCCGTATGTGGACTCGTCGTCGAACGGTTTCAACTACGTCGTCAGCCGTTTCCGCGACCAGGCGATTGCCGCGCACATCGAGTTGCAGAAGGGCGAACGCTCCGAATTGGCGGAATTGGCGGCAAATATTCTTTGAGGGTTGCCGGCGGCGATTTTCCTAACCGCAACCAGTTGAACCACTTTCCTGTCAATCGCATGAAGATGCGGTAAAGACTGGCTGGGACAGGTGTTTTTGACGATTGACAATTTGAGCAAATCGGCGGAGTTTAGGTCAAACTATTCGATATGATTTCAAACGAACGTCCATCACCTTATGGTCGCCGGCCTTATCAGGGGCATGGTTATGGTGCATCCAATTATGGCGCCCCCAAGTATCCACAACAGCCCCGTCCGCCGGTCAATGAAGACACGTTGAAAAGTGCGGAGGTGCAGATTGAACGGAAAAATTTTGTCTTCACCCTGAAGGAAAATCCGCGCGGCCGTTTCCTCCGCATCACCGAAGATGTGGGCGGTCGTCGCGACACCATCATCATTCCCTCGACCGGACTGGCCGATTTCAAAAAGCTCGTGGATGAAATGGTGAAGGCCTCGGACGAAATTCCGCCGAAACAGCCGGCCCCTGAAGCGCAACCACCCGAAGCGTAACGAAATAATCCTTCAAAACTCCGGTGGAATCATTCCGCCGGAGTTTTCTTTTTGCTCGGTTTCGGCGGGCTGACTTTCTTGGCATCGCCCCAAAGCCCTTCGAGGTCGTAGCGCAACCGCGTCTCGGTGTGCATGACGTGAACGATGACGTCGAAATAATCCAGCACCACCCAGGTTCCGCTGGTCGAGCCTTCCGCGCGCAGCGGGCGCAGGTCGTGGTCGTCGCGCAGCTTGCTGGTGATTTCCTCGACGATGGCACGCAGGTGCGGCTGGCTCGTGCCGGACGCGATGACGAAGTAATCCGTCACCGACGACAGCTTGCGCACGTCGATCACCACAATGTTTTCGGCCTTTTTATTGTCGGCAAGTTCACGACAGAGCAGCGCCAGTTTTTTTGAATCCATAATTACGCGGGGAATTAAACCACAAATGCACGAGAAGGGACACGGTTAAAATTCAAAGGTAAATCCTTGCCGCGTGAATCGCATCGGCTACGGCGGCGGGAGCTAGGTGCTCAATCGTCAAGCCCGCCTTCACCCGCGCCCGGATTTCCGAGGACGAAACGGCGAAGGGGAAACCGCGCAGCGTCCGCCCGCGAAACGGCGGTGGAAACACCGGTTCCGCGCCGCCTGGACGCGGAATCGCCACGAACTCTGCCAGCCGCGCCAGTTCCGCCACCGCGCGCCACTCGTTCAGCTTGGCGGTGTTGTCCGCGCCGATGAGGTAGAACAATTCCGCGCCGGCATATTTTTTGGCGTAATCGCGCAGCGTATCCACCGTGTAGGAAATGCCGCCGCGCCGGATTTCCTGATCATCAATTTCGCAATTCGCTTTTCCCGCGAGCGCGAGCCGGAGCAGTTGCAGCCGCACGGCGGCGGACACCGGTTGGTTTGCCGGCTTGAACGGCGATTGCGCCGTCGGCACGAAGAAGATCCGGTCCAAGCCAAGCTCCTCCACCGCCGCCTGCGCGACGAGCAGATGGCCGAGGTGAACCGGGTCGAACGAACCGCCGTAGATGCCGATTTTCATTTTGTCTTAACCACGAAATACACGAAATACACGAACGCCGTGAAGGAAATTTTCAGAGATTCGCATCAATATTTTTCGCGTGGTTCGTGTATTTCGCGGTTCAACAACGTCGGCGAACGCGGTTGAACTTGGCTTCCGTGACCTGTGCAAAAACTTTCTGGTCGTTGGGCTGTTCACAGGCGCAGATGTTTTGTTTGGCGCACTCAAAGTGTGTTTCGCCGGAAAGTCCGAGCGCGATGGCCGCCGCGCCCGCCGTGCTGCGGAGGTTCGGCCAGATTGCTTCAGCGCGTAATCCGGCAGCCAGACCGGCTCGGTTTCGTCGCACCCCGCCGGCTTGCGGCGGGACAAAAGCAGCAGCCATTAGCGGACGCTCAACAAAATAATCACCGCGACAAGGAAGAGACAAGCTCCGTCGACAGCAGCGTCAACAATCATGTTGAACCATTGTTTTCTCAAAATTGGAAGTTGCTGTGTCAGACTTTGAATAGCTGATTTGTAAATTCCGTCAGGCTTGAACTGGCTGTTAATTCGGCATACTTCCTGCACGGCATTTGCTTGTGATAAAAAGCCAATCCATGGGTCAGGATGCCATATCTTCTCCACGCCCGTCGTGAACGTCACCGCCAGCAGCTAGCGGAGCGGCGCAAAAAATTTTTTCATCGGTCGGTCGGGTTTGCAGTTTGCATGGACGGCGGAATCGGGCAAAATCCTGCAACCGTAAATCGCAATTTGAAATGACTCGTCATTGCCATCACTGTGGCGAACCGTGGACGCTCAACGGCAATCCCGGCCGCGGCGAGGTCTGCATGAAGTGCCGCGCGGATTTGCGCGTGTGCCTGAACTGCCAGAGCTACGACCCGCACGTCGCGGAGCAGTGCCGCGAGCGCCGCGCCGACCTGGTGCTGGAAAAAAACGTCGGCAATTTCTGCGAGTATTTTGAATTCGCCCGCCGGAAGCTGGTGGCGAAGGAAGTCAAATTGTCCCGCGAGGAAGCCGCGCGGGCGCACCTGAAAAAATTGCTCGGCGATTAAAAATTTGTGAAACCATCCGCTGACCAAGCCCGAGCCGTTTGCATCCTGGGAATGCACCGGAGCGGCACCTCCACCGTCGCCCGCGCCGTCAACCTGATGGGCGTATATCTCGGCGACGAAACGAAGATGATGCCGGCCACCCAGGCCAACGCCGAAGGTTATTGGGAGCATCTGGAGATTTATGAATTGCAACTCCGGCTGCTGGAGCGCATGGGCTGGGACTGGGATGTGTCCGAACCGTTGCCGGAAGGCTGGGCCAAGTCCGAGGCAGTCCGGCCGTTTCAGAAAGAGCTGGCGCGCATCATCGCAAAAGATTTTGGCGGTCGCCCGCTTTGGGCGTGGAAGGAACCGCGCAGTTGCCTCCTGCTGCCGCTCTGGCGCGAGGTGCTGGCACAAGCGGAGACAAAACTGGCCTGCCTGTTCGTCGTGCGCAACCCGGTGGAAGTGGCCGGCTCGGTGATGCGGCGTGACGGCGTGCCGTTCAACAAGGCGCTGGGCATCTGGTTTCACCACAACATCATCGCGCTTCAAGGCGCGGCGGGGCTGCCGACGGTTTTTTTAAGCTACGAACGACTGGTGGAAAATTGGGAGCCGGAACTGCGCCGGTGCGCGACGGCGCTGGAACTGCCGTGGCCGAAGGACGAGGCAAAATTTCGCGACGCGATGAACGCGTTCATCCAGCCCGGCCTGCGCCACAACCGGGCGGGCGCAGACAAGTTGCAGACCCTGCCGGCACCGGTGCGGGAACTTTACCAACTACTGCTCGAGGCCAGCAGCCTGCCGGTTTACGACCACCGGTTTGAGGAAAAAATCAACCGGCTGTCGCAGGAATTTCACGACTACGCTGGATTTTTCCCGAGCGGATTAAGAATCCTCGGACGCGAACTGGAAAAGGCCGACGCAAAAAATCACCGCTGGGATTTGTCGTTGCCCGCGCCGGTGCCGAATCTGCCGCAGCGGTGGTTCGGGAAGAAATTCTGCCGCAGCATCTGCAAGCGGCTGGCGAAAGCTTATTGCTGGCTTCATCCGTGAATACCGCCGCGACCATGCCGTCGGAAAATTCGCCTGAGAAAAAACTTCCGCGCATCAGCATTCTCATCCCGGTTTACAACAGCGAGCGCTACTTGGCGGAATGTCTGGACTCCATTCTGGCGCAGGATTTCGATAATTTTGAAATTCTCATTTCCGACGACGGCTCGAAGGACAACTCGCTGGAGCTAATCAAAACTTACGCCGCGAAGGATACGCGCATCCGCTGGTGGCAGAATCCACGCAACCTCGGTTTGACGAGCAATCACAATGCCTGCCTGAAGGAAGCGCGCGGCGAGTTCATCAAGTTCCTGCATCAGGACGACAAGTTTCTGCATCCATCGGCGCTCGGCCAAATGGCGACGGTGCTGGAAAAAAATCCGGCGGTGACGCTGGTGGCGACGGCGTCGCACCTGATTGATGAAAACGGAAAAGTGCTGGCGGTGCGAAATCATTTTGCGCCGGGCGGAATTTTCGACGGCAAAAAAGTGATCGTGCGCTGCCTCGAAGCGAACAAAAATCTCGTCGGCGAACCGACGGTGGTGATGTTCCGGCGTAGCCAGTCGGTGCGCGGCTTTGATGAACGGTTTCGGCAGATTCTGGACATGGAATTCAGCTTTCATCTGCTGGAACAGGGGCAATTTTATTTTTTGCCCGAACCGCTGATTGCCTACCGCGTCCATGCCCAGCAGGCGACGAAATCCAACCAACAAAGCGGCACCGGCGCGGAAGATCATCTGCTGATGTTTCTGGATTATTACCGCAAACCGTGGTTCACCGAACACGGCACGCGGCGGATGTGGTTCAAACAGATCTACTATTTGCGCAAACAATATGGCGCGCGGGCAAAGGCGGTGACGGACGAAGCGATGGCGGCGCTGAAACCATTTTGGTATCCGGTCTTCTGGCTGGAACACCGAATCACCGGGCCGTTGCAGAAATTGCGGGCGCGTTTCCGGCGCAAATCCTGACGCAATTTATTTCAACCGACCGCGCGCGGCTGCGGATTTTTCCAACGCTTGAATGACGATTCCCGCCGTGCGATCCCAGGTGAGTTTGGCCGCGAGTTCACGGCCTTTGCGGATGAATTCGGCACGCGCCGCCGGATTCATCAGGCGCTCCACGGCAGCGGCGATTTCCGCAGGGTCTTTCGGGTTGTTCAGCAAAACGGCTTCGCCATCGGCAATCATTTCCGCCATGCCGGCGTAGGCGGCGCAACTGAAAATCGCGGGGCAGCCGTGCGCCATCGCTTCCAGCGGCGCCATCGGGCCGGCATCGTAACCCGTGGGCAGCACAAAGATGTCGGCGGCGGCATAATATTCAGCGGTGCTTTTTACCAAGCCGGCCCAGATGATTTGTCCATCCACGCCAGCTTCCACGGCCAGTTTCTGAAATGGCGCCGGATCGCCGCCGCCGGCGACCACCAGCTTCACGCCTTTATTTTTCAACCTCGCCAGCGCGGCAATCAGGCCGTCCAATCCTTTCCGCCGAAATTCCGAACCCACAAAAAGCAGGACCAGTTCATCGTCGTTGAGGCCCAGCCGGCGGCGCAAGGCGGAGCGCATTTCCGCCAGATTGGTCGCCGGTGGCTCCACGCCGGGATGGGCGATGGTGAAGCTGGCGTCCGGCAGATGGTAAAACCGCTGCACCTCGGCCTTGGTCATTTCCGAAACGGCAATCCAATGGCGGCCGGGCTGAAACTGGAAATGGATTTTCTCCAACAATCCGTAGGCCCAGATGGCCGGCGTCGTCAAAACTTTGAGCCGCGTTTGCCAGCGGGATTGTTTTTTTGCCGACAGCGCCGGATCTTTCAGGCCGCCAATGAACGTGCCGCAGTGGATGTGCATCACGTCGAACTGCGTAACGCGCTCATGGGTGTAAACAACATCGAAACCGCGCGTCATTATCGCGGTGCGCCAGGCGAACCACCATTGGTTGAGGAAGCCCGGTTTTTTGAACGGTCGGGACACGCGGTGCATCGTCACTCCCACCGGCTCGTAATCCCATTCCTGCGCGAAAATATGGACCTCATGCTTCGCCACCAGCCGGCGGACGATTTCCGCCGCGTATTTCTCCGCGCCGCCGGTCGTGATAAAACGTCGCAACAACAGGGCGATTCTCATGGTCGCAATTATTTTACGGCCACGCGCGGCGCGGTTTCTTTGAGGCCGGTTTGCCAGTAATTTTTTATCCAGTCCACCGGCCCGAAACCGAATTTGCGGCTGGTGCCCCAGCGACTTTGATCATCGCGGATGAGGTCCGTGGGCTTGGGCCGGCCATGAAAAATTACCAGCTTGGTTCCCCTCGGCTGCTGGATTTTTTTGAACAGCAAGTTGAACGGATAATACCACACGCAATGTTTCTTGAAGCTCACCGCCCAGTCGTGCGGCAGATAGGACAGCCGGCTGGCCGTCTTGGAAATGAACAACTGGTCAATGTGCGCGGTGCTGAAAACGCCCGTCGCATCTTCCTTCACGAACTGCTCGTAGATGCCGGTCTGTTCTTCCGGATAAAATGTGAACAAGGACGACTGGCCGCCGCGATCCGGGCGAAAACACAACGGCGCCAGACTCCACAAGGCGGGGTTCCATTCGCGGAGCATATGCAGACCGCGTTCGCGTTTCTGGATTTCGACGAACGGATCCAATGAGCTTAAAATCATCACGTCCAGATCGAGAAACATCACCATCCGCCCCGCTGGAAACAGTCCCGGCTTGAACACCGTCAGCTTGGGCCAGAAACCTTGCGCCCATTTTTCCTTGGCCAACTTGAGTTCCGGAATCGGCACCATCCGGACGCCGTCGCAGATGGGCTCCAAGTCATCCGAGAGACAGGCGAAGTCGAAGTTGCCGGAGAGATTTTTTTTGACGCCGTGGTAAAGCACCCGGACGTAATCGGTGGGAAACGCCTTGCCCCACTTCATGCACACCACCGTGACGCCATCAGCCGCCCCTGATTTATTCATGGGCTGGGCCGCAGAAGGATTAGCTTGTGGTTGCACGGCGAAAGCATAGGCGGTGATTCATTCCAAACAATCCAAAAAACGAAAACGGCGCGTCCACCATCGCCACAGCGGAAATTATTTTTTGGCTTCAACCGCGCTCTGCGCCTCGCGGATTTTTACGTTGCGCAGAAACACGTCGTGCGCCGACAACCGCGCGATGGCGTAGCCCTGCCAGCCGTCGAGAAAACCGGCGCGTAAAATATAGCTCCGGACAAAACGCCACCACGGCCGAACCGCCAGCTCAAACACGCCGACGTTGCGCCCGGCATTTTGCCGCGCGAAAATGTCGCTGTATTCCGTCAGCTTGGCGACGTGATGATTCACGCTGTCCATGCTGCGGTGGAGCAGTTCGCCGCGCAGCCGGCCGAGGCTGCCGTTGACCTCCAAAATTTCATGCACCTGCGCCGCCGACCAACGCGCCTGGCCGCGCTGCCAGAGGCGGATCTGCCGGTCGGGATACCAGTTGCCGTGCCGAATCCAGCGCCCGCAGTAAAACGTGCAGCGCGGAAAACTATAAGCCGCATGGACGCGGCTCTGCTTTTCATCCGCCAGCAACCGGGTGATTTCCGCACGCAATTCCGGCGAGACCACCTCGTCGGCGTCGAGATTCAATAGCCACGGCTGCGTGCATTTGTCCGCCGCCGACTGTTTCTGCGGCCCGAAGCCTTTCCATGTTTCGCGGAAAAATTTCGCGCCGAATTCGGCGGCGATTTTGTCCGTGCCGTCGGCCACGTCGTCGTTCAGGACGACGACGATCTCCGCCGCCCAGCCGGCGACACTTTCCAGCGTCGGGCGAATCCGGGCGGCTTCGTTGCCGGCGATCAGGCAGACGGAAATGGGTGTCATGGCAAAAATTTCAGGCGTATTCGGTCACGCCGCCGAGGCGACGCTCGCGCAGCGTGCCGCCGAACTGCGCAAGTTCGGTCTGCCGCCAGCGGCGACCACGGCGGCTTTGGTTGAACTGGTGGATTTTGCGCTGGAGCCAGTTTTGGCCGACGGCCCGGCGATAGCGTTCGCGGTGTTCGCGCGTCATCACCACCTTGAACTTGGTGCTCTTCTGCGTGACGGATCCAAAATGATGCAGCCAGCCGCGCCCGGTCATGGCCAGCCGGAAACCCGCCGTGCGCACGCGCCGGAAAAAATCGTCGTCCTCGTAGCCGCCGTAATTGTTAAAATAGCCGACCTGCTCGAACACGCGCCGGTGAACCAGAAAACAGACGCCGTGCCCGATGTCATCGCGCCGGACATCGCGCATTTTCCGCATGAAATCGGCGGCGTGCTGCGGCCAGTCATAATCCGCCTCGCCCTCGCGCATGGCAGGGCAGATGACATCGTAATTATTTTCCTCGGCGAAGGTGATGAGACCGTCAAGGCAGCCGGCGGGCACGAGCACATCGTTGTTCATCACCGCCGTCCATTCGGCGCAGGACAGTTTCGATCCCTGCGTCCACGCCGGGCCGCAGCCGACGTTGTCCGCATTGTTGACGGCGTGGATTTGCGGGTGCGTCGCCAGAAACTCCGCCGTGCCGTCGGTCGAGGCGTTGTTGATGATGATGAGCTGCGCGTCCGCCACGCCGGCGCGGTTGAGCGTCTCCACACATTGCCGGGTGTAATTCAATTGGTTGAACACCGGAATGACGACGGACAGCCGGTTCAAGGCCGGAGCGGGTGACGCAGTCATTGTGAATCCATGTTGAATAATTCCCGCGATTCTAGGCGGGAGCTTGCCCGCAAAACAAGACTTTAACCTGAATTGCGGGGTGTCCCGTCAAATCAGTCCCAGCTTGGACAAGTCCTCCGCCGGGGGATTTTTTTTTGCGGCGGCGGGCACCACAATCATGCCGGGCGACTGGTTGCGACGGGACAGAAAACCGGGCCGGCTGCGCGCGGTGTCCACGAGCTGCCGCATGGCGGGCTTGTTGGTGGCGTAATGCATGGCCGTTTCCTCGGTGATGAGATCCTGCTCAAACGCCTTGAGCAGCGAGTGCTCAAACGTGTGCCAGCCCGCGTGTTTGGCGGACTCGATGATTTCCGGCAGCCGCCGCCCGTCGTTCTCGCCCAGCGCAATCGCCTCGCGCGTGCGGAGGCTGTGGCCCATGACCTCGGTCATCAAAATGCGCCCGCCGGTTTTGCGCGGCACTAGGCGCTGGCCGATGACGTAGCGCAGCGAGCCGGCGAGGCGTTCGCGGGTCTGGTGTTCCTCGTCCTTGCCGAAAAAGCCGAGGACGCGGTTGATGGTCTGGCCGGCGCTGATGGTGTGCAGCGTGCTGTAAATCATCACGCCGGTTTCGCTGGCGGTCAGCGCAATCTCCATCGTCTCGCGGTCGCGGATTTCGCCGACGAGAATGATTTTCGGCGCCTGCCGCAGCGCGGCGCGCAGGCCTTCGGCAAAGGTGAAAAAGTCGTGGCCCATTTCGCGCTGGCTCAACGTGGAACGCTGGTGCGGGTGCATGAATTCCACCGGGTCTTCCAGCGTGATGATGTGAATTTTGCTGGTGCGGTTCAGCTCGTTCATCAACGCCGCCAGCGTCGTGGTTTTGCCGTTGCCCGAAGCGCCGGTGATGAAGGTGATGCCGTTGCGTTCGCGGATGACGTCGTGAAAAACCGGTTCCAGCCCCAGCCCCTCGATGGTCGGCACGAGCGGCTTGAGCTGGCGCAGGACCATCGCGATATTTTTATACTGGCGGTAAATGCTGACGCGAAACCGGCAGTAATCCCGCAGCGTGTAGCTGCAATCGCATGAGCCGCGCTCGTCCAGATCGCGTTGCAGCTTGGGGCTGCCGTCCATGATGGCCTGCGCGAAGCCGGCGATGAGCCGCGCATCGTCCGGCGGCGCGGGCCAGTCCAGCGCGGGGGTTTCCAGCTCGCCATGCACCTCCACTTGCGGCGGTTTGCCGGGGACAAACAGCAAATCAGAAATGCCCTCGGTGCTGTGCACCATCGTCCACAGGACTTCGTCGAATTTTTCGGTGCCGGTCATGGTGTGATGGATAAACCTTTTGCCGTCCGGCGCAAAACTATTTTTTGCGGAACAAATTCTGCGGGTCGGCCACGTTCATCGCGGACAAGTCAAGGCCGCCGCCCGGATTCCGGTCTTGGGCGACGGCGAGCTGGGCCGCGATTTTCTTGACGGTGCCGGCGGCGTAAAATTTCACCACGCCCACGCCGACCTGCGAGAAAAAGATGACAACGAGCAGGCAATGCTCGTCCACGTTGATGGCGAACATCGAAAATTTTTCGCCCTGCTGGTAGATGCAGTTGAAATTATTTTCGTTCACCAGGCCGGCGATGGTCTGGTTCGCCATGAACGCGCCCGACGCCAGCGCGCCGATGGTCGTCAGGTCGAACTGCTGGTTGTCGCCGGCGTGCGCGATGAGGAAGCCGCCCTTGTCAATCACCAGCGCGGTGGTCGCCTCGGTCTGCGCAAGGAATTCCCGCAGCGATTCGTCGAGCCGCTGCACGTCCTCCTCGATGAGCTGTGGAAGGGTAGCCATATCAGCCAAGACCGGGCGTGGCACTTTGCGAAATATATTTCTGGAGCAGCATCCGCGTGATCATGTTCAGCGTCTCGAACACGCCCTCGCATTTGTGCGCCGTGGCCTGAAACGACGGCACCTGCACGTCGCGATTGTTGAGCAGGTAATCAAGATATTCCGTCGGCGCGGCGTTCGGCAAATCACGTTTGTTGTATTGCAGGACGTAGGGAATCTCTGCGAGGTTCAGCTTGAGCGAATTCAAGTTGTCCACGAGATTTTGAAAACTCTCGACGTTCTCCGGCATTTTTTCGTATTGCGAATCCGCGACGAACACGATGCCGTCCACGCCGCGCAGCACCAGTTGCCGCGTGGTGTTGTAAATCACCTGGCCGGGCACGGTGTAAAGTTGGAACTTGGTTTTGAAGCCTTTGATCGTCATCGCCTCAATCGGCAGAAAATCAAAAAACAAAGTGCGATCCGAACTCGTCGCCAGCGAGACGAGCTTGCCCTTATTACCCGCCGCCGTCTGGACGTGGTCGTGAACCTGCACCAGATTCGTCGTCTTGCCGCCCATCGCCGGGCCGTAATAGACAATCTTAACCTGCAGTTCCTTGGTTGCTTGGTTGATGATGGCCATAAAATATTATTGGTTCTTTTTCCGGTCGAGTTCGCCCGCGAGCCGCGCGAGTTCCGCCGCCGGCAGCGATTCACCCGCGCGACCGAACGCCGCGAAATACACCGAGTTCACGCGGTAAATCCGCCACGGCACATTGCCCACCGTGAAGCTCACATTGTTCAGTGCGCCCATGCGCAGCTCTTTTGCGCTCTGGTTCATCCGCTCGAACATCTGCGGGATGAACGCCGCGAACGTGTCCGCGTTGAACTCCGCCGGCACCTCGCTCGCCACGCGCAAGCCGTCCGGCAAAGTGACCACCGCGCCGGCCACGGCCGGCAATTGCACGGCTCGCGCCACCACTTCTTTCGGCGGTGTCTGGCGGCTGGCAAAATCCGTCTGTGGCGCCGCCATCTTCGGCGTCTCACCTTCGTCGCCCCAAACGTAGAAATTCGATTCGCCGGATTTTTTCTCCGCCGCCAGCGGCGCGACCGCCGGCGTTTCCGGCGCGGCCTGTGGGAAACCGAAAAACAAATTCGGGATGTCCGCCGAGACCTTCACCGTCTTGCGGGCGGACGCCACATTTTTTTGCGCGGCGAAAAACAGCGGCGCAATCACCTTCAGCGGCAAATCCAATTCAACATCGTCATTGGGCGACGGCGCGGAACTCGGCTTGGCCAGCGTGCGCAGTTGTTTCCACGGCATTGTCAGGCGACCGCGTTTCAGGCCAGCTTCCACCCAACCGCCCGCGAGCGGCACGGAGACGTTCGCCAGCGCGGAATGGGAAATTTCATTCCGCAATTCCTCCGGCCAGATTTCCGCGAGATCCCAGAGCGCGGCAAAAATCGTGGGCTGCGCGGGTGCCGGACGCGGCGCGACAGGCGCGGGCGCGGGAACGGGCGCAGCGGAAATCATCGGCTTCGGCGCGGGCGGCGGAGTCACCGGGGCAACCGGAGCCATCGCCATCGGCGCGATTGGTGAAGAAACCGGACGGGTCGGCGGCAGCGCTGGGGTCGGCGCGGCAGGTGCCGCCGGGCGTGAAAAATTAATCGGCGGCGTGAACGCGATCGGCGCGACGGGTGCCGGCGATGCAACGGAAATGGGCGGGTAATCCAGACGCGGCACCGGCGGCGGCGGGGTTGGTGGTGCGACCGGCTTGAGCGGTTGTGCGGTGAAAGTCACGTTGGCGGCGCGGTTGCCGAACGGGCCGTTGATGTCTTCGGCCACTTCCACCTTCGGGCCGCTGCGCCGGGCGAGCAACGCGGGATTCAAGCGCGGAAGGATTTCGTTCAACGGCAGCGTGACTGGCTTGTGGTCGAGTTCGCCGCCGGAATTGACAAAGACGCCGGGAGCCATCTGGCGCAATTCACCGAAGGAAATTTTCACCGCGCCAAACGGAAGTTGCGTGGTCACAGTTTCCACCGGCAGGTTGATGGTCAAATCGGCCAGCGGCACCGGCATGAGCTTGGAACGCAAATCGGCGGACAGCCCGGCGATGACCGGCACCAGCGGCAGGGAGATTTCGTTGGCGTTGGCCGGCGAGGAAAACAGCGGCGGCGTGGCTGGTGTGGCGACATGGTTCGCCGGTGCGGCGGTTGCGCGTGGCGCGGCGCTTGTGACTGGGCGCGGGCTGGCCGCCGCTTCGGCACCGGCACCGTCCATGTGGCGCAGGAGGCCGCGGAGCAGGCCGGCAAATTTGGATTTGACCATGTTCGACATGACTTTCGTATTTTACATTCGCCCGGTCAATTAGAACGGGCGAACTGATTTCAGCAATAACCACGCCACTGTCGTTGAACCGGGATATTTTTTGTTTTTGTCCCATGACAGGACTGTCGGCGGCGGCGCGTTGTCCTGAATTGCGGACAAATATCGGCTGGCCGGACGGAACGGCGATTGCTTATGCTGCACCGGTGAAGTTTGGCGCTTGAACTTCCGCCGCGCCGGAGTTAGCTCTGTGGCGGGCTGATCATGGAAAAACGAAACATCATTTTGCTGTTGGACGACGATAACGACTGGCTCACGTTGAGCCGGGAGATGCTTGCCGCCCTGCCCAGCCATCCGGAAATCCTCACCGCCAACACCGGCAAACGCGCCCTCGCCCTTCTCGAATCCGAACCGGTGCGCCTGCTCATCTGCGATTTGAAGATGCCGCGCATTGACGGCCTGCAGGTGCTTTCCATCGTCCGCCGGCGTTATCCCGAATTGCGCACCGTCGTCCTGTCCGCGCTGGAGGATGAGGAATTCCGTTCGCGCGCCTACGCGCTCGGTGTGGATTTGTTCTGGATCAAAATCGAGATGCAGCGGAACTCAAAATTGTTCATCGAATGTCTCGAATCGCTGCTGGGCCGCGACGACGAAACAGGTTTCCGCGGCATCCAGAGCAAGAGCCTGATGGACATCATCCAGATGGAATGTCTCTCGCGCAGCTCCAGTGTTTTGCGCATCACGCGCGGCCCGCTCGTCTCCAAGCTGTGGATTCAGGACGGCGAATTGATTGACGCCGAGGCCGAAGGCGTGCGCGGCGAGGCGGCGTTCCGGCGCATCCTCACCTGGAAATCCGGCACGTTTGAAAATCTTCCCGCCGAGCCGGCCCGCGAGCGCACGATTCAAAAGCCCGTCAACGCCCTGCTGCTCGAATCCGCGCAGGACATGGATGAAAACGCCATGCCCGCCACGCCGGAGGCCGTGGAAGATTTTGCCCACCGCAAAACTGTTTGGAAATTGTCGCAGCTCACGCGCGCCGGCGCGGAATTTGTCATCGCCATTCCGCCGGAAGGCCAGGGCGAACCCGAGGCGCTCGGCACGCAGGTCGTCACGCCGCTCGTGCAGTGGACGCGCCACGCCGATGCCATCGCGCGCCGGCTGGGCGAACGGATCGAGGCCGGGCCGATTTTGCAAGTCACCGGCCAGAATCTGGAACGTCAAGTGCTGGTGGTGAGCCTGGATGAACGGTTGTTTCTTGTCGGCTGGCCGGCGGATGCCACCGGGAACCTGTTGGAAAAAAGCCGAAAACTTATCGCGTCATGGGATTCCTGAAAAAATTTTTCCGCGGCCGCGCCGCCGTGCAGCAGTTGCCCGCCGGCACCGTCACGGTGGACCGCGCCGGACACATCGTCACCTCGACGGTGTCCTCGGCCTACCCGCAGAACCTGCTGCGCGGCATTGGCACCGACGTGCTTAAATTATTCCACGAGGCCCGCGCGGCGCAGATGCCGCTGGCCGAAATCAGTCTGCAATTTGGCAGCCTGCACATCACCGCCCGCGAACTGCGCGGCGGCGCCATCATTTTCCTGCTGCCCCAAACCGCGTTGCTGCCAACGCCATCCCCGTCACGCCTATGAATTCCAAGGACATCAACCAGCTCGTCACGCAAATCGAGACGCACATCGAATGCTGGAAACAGTTCAACCATTTCATCTCCCTCGCCCGCGCGAAAAAATTCGGCCCGGCGGACGACAGCCATTTCCTCGAAATCAAAAGCATCATCGTGCAGGAACTGGAATTGATTTTCGCGTCCATCGAAGTCCAGTCGCCCACGCGCGAGGAGATTCACGGACTCATCACCAACTGTCCGTCGCTCCGCGCCTTGAGCGAGATGAGCGATGGCGGTCTGCGCGGCCTCGAAACCCAGTGGCACAAGATTTATATCGGCTGGCACGCGATCCTCGGCCAGCTCAAGGTGCAGCAGCGCGTCGAGGAGAACAAAACTTTCTGGGGAAAAAAATAATCCGCTTTCCGAAACCGAAACTCCGCCGTGGAAAAAATCATCGGCGGATTTTTTATGCCGCCATCGCCTGGCCCGCGAAGAAGCCCGTCGTCCACGCCGCCTGAAAATTGAATCCGCCGGTCACGCCGTCAATGTCCAGCAGTTCGCCCGCGAAAAAAAGTCCGGGGCAAAGCTTACTTTCCATCGTCTGAAAATTCACCTCGGCCAGCTTCACGCCGCCGCACGTCACGAACTCGTCCTTGTTCAAACTTTTGCCGATCACAAAAAATTCCGAGCGCAGAATTTGTTGCGCCAGCGCGTGCGCTTGCGTGCGCGTGAGCGCCGACCAGCGCGTGTCACGCGCAATGCCCGCCGCGAGAACCAATTGTTCCCACAAGCGCGTCGTCAGCGGAAACAGCGGCACGTTCACCAGCAACTTCGCGCCGGCAGATTCGCGCCGCGCCTGAAATTCGGCGATGATTTTTTCCGCGTTTGCTTCCGGCAGCCAGTTCACCAGCAGCGCAAATTGATAATTTGAATCGTGCAACACCCGCGCGCCCCACGCGGAAATTTTCAAAACCGCCGGCCCACTCAAGCCCCAATGCGTGACGAGCAGCGGCCCGCGTTCCCGCAGTTTTGCGAGCGGAACAGAAACTTCCGCCAGTCCCAGCGAGACGCCTGCGAGTGAACGCAACCACGGCGTTTCGATTTGAAAAGTGAACAGCGACGGCACCGGTGATTCAATTTTGTGTCCGAGTGAAATTGCCAGTTGCCCGGCAGCGGCAACACGACAGCCACCGGTGGCGAGCAATAATTTGTCACCTACTATTTTTTCACCGACAGAAAGCGTCAGCTCAAATTTTCCGTCCGGATTTCTGATGACGAAATCTACCGCGCAGTTTAGCCGCAGTTTCACGCCCGCTTTTTGCGCTGCGTTCATCAGGCAGTCCACAATCGTCTGCGAGGAATCGGTGACAGGAAACATTCGGCCATCGGCCTCCGTTTTTAATTTTACGCCACGCGCCGCGAACCAGTCCACGGTGTCGCGCGCGGAAAACTTTGTGAACGGGCCAAGCAGCGCCTTGCTACCGCGCGGATAGCGCGTCACAAATTCGCGTGGTTCAAAATTGGCGTGCGTGACATTGCAGCGACCGCCGCCAGAGATGCGCACCTTGTCCAGCACGCGCGCAGTTTTTTCCAGAATGGTCACGTCCGCGCCGGCTTCCGCCGCCGCGATGGCCGCGAAGAAGCCCGCCGCGCCGCCGCCAACCACGATGATTTGCCTCGAACTCACGCGCGAAGCATTGCAAAATTCCGCTCGTGTCCGAAGGAAATTCACCGCCGTCCGTCCTGCCAACACCGCACCAACGCCGCCCGCGTTACAGCGGAAAAAATCCGCGCCGGTTCGAGGACAAATACAAGGAACACGGCGGCGACGCGGCGACCATCGCCAAGGTCATCGCGTCCGGCAAGACGCCGGTGGGCACGCATCGGCCCATCATGGTCGCGGAAATTTTGGCAGCGCTCGCGCCGCAGCCCGGCGACGTCGCGGTGGACTGCACGCTCGGCTACGGCGGTCACGCGCAGGAAATATTGCCAAAGCTATTGCTCGGCGGAAAATTGCTCGGCCTCGACCAAGACCCGTTGCAGCTGCCGAAAACCGAGGCGCGGCTGCGGGCGCTCGGTTTCGGCGAAACAGTTTTCACCGCGCACCGCAGCAATTTTGCCGGGCTGCCGCAGATTCTTGCGGCGCAAAATATTTCCGGCGCGGATTTGATCCTAGCCGACCTCGGCGTGTCCTCGATGCAGATTGACGAGCCGGCGCGCGGCTTTTCTGTGAAGCACGACGGCCCGCTGGATATGCGGATGAATCCGCAGCGCGGCCAGCCGGCTTCCGCGTTGCTGCAAAAAATCAAACCCGCCGCGCTTCAGGAAATGCTGGAGGATTTTTCCGATGAGCCGAACGCCGTCCAACTCGCGCCGCAGCTCGCCGGCAAAAATTTCGCGACGACGCTGGCGCTGGTCGCCGCCGTGCGCGCCGCCGTGCCGCGCTTGGGCAAAGACGCGGCGGATTTGACGGTGCGACGCGTGTTTCAGGCGCTGCGCATTGCGGTGAACGACGAGTTTTCCGCGCTGGACACTTTGTTGCGGAATTTGCCGGCGTGTCTGAAGCCCGGCGGGCGCGTGGCGATTTTGACATTTCATTCCGGCGAGGATCGGCGCGTGAAAAAGGCGCTTGCCGATGGCTGGCGCAACGGGTTTTATTCAGAAATTTCCGAAGAGGTCATCCGACCAACGGCAGAAGAGCGTAATTCGAATCCGCGTTCCGCGCCGGCGAAATTGCGCTGGGCGTGGCGGACAGGGGAATAAAACTAGGAGCGAAAACTGGAGCCAGCTGTCGGGCTTGAACCGACGACCTGATCATTACGAATGACCTGCTCTACCACTGAGCTAAGCTGGCTTGTGCAGAAAAGACTTTGCCAGCCGCGCCGGAAACCGTCAAGGCGGAACGCGCGCCGTTGGTTGTAACTCGCCAATGCGCTCACGCAGCGTCGCCCGACTGGTGGGTTGCTCCATCACTCCGATCAGGGCGTCCCATAAACTATCGGCAGCGGCTGGCGCGGATGGGAGCCGTGCCGAGCATGAGCCGCCGGGGCAACGGTTATGACAACGCTGCCATCTTCGAGTGGATCGAAGTCTTTTACAACCGCGCGTGGTTCCACGGCGCCCTCGGTTGCAAATCCCCTGTGGTCTTCGAAAACCAAATCAACTAAACCATGCCTCATGCGACACTCCAACGCAGGCCACCGCTCTAAAGTCAGGGGGAAGGTCACCGACATTCATCTTTGAGCTATGGCCAAGATTTCTATCTGGATGCATAATCACCCATTTCCTTTAAGCCATTATCCCGGCAAGTTTGCGAATAAAATTGCGCCAATGGTTTGCTGGAACGCGGCAGCTGCTCGCTGTTAAAATCCACCGCGAGCAGTCCGAATTTTTTGGTGTAGCCGAACTGCCACTCAAAATTGTCCAGCAACGACCAGTAGAAGAACCCGCGCACATCCACGCCGGCTTGGATGGCGCGGTGCAGCGCGGTGAGATTTTGTTTCAGGTCGCGTTCGCGGAAAATTTCATCCGCCGAGGCCGAGCCGTGTTCGGTGATGTAAACCGGCAGGTGAAACTTTCGCTGGAGATACGGGAGGATTTTTTCCAGGCCGGCGGGATAACGCTCCACCATGTCGTCGCAGACAAAGCCGAAATCCTTCAGCGTCTTCACCGGCGTGCCGCTCGCGGGAATCATCGCGCGGAAATGATGGAACCGCACGCAGCCGTAGTAATTCAGGCCGATGAACGTCGAGGCGCGCCGCCGCCCGCCGCCGAGAAAAGCGTCCAGCACGAATTTGTTGAACGTGTAATGGCACGCAAACGCCGTGGCGCGATCCCACGGCGAAAATCGTTGGTAGGCATGAAAAAACGTCCAGTTCTTCGCGATGCCGACTTCCGGTTTGCATCCGGCGAAAACGCCTTCACGCTGAATGATGCGGCTGGCCTGCGCGTGGGCGCGGGCCATGTGGTCAATCACGCGGCGGAATTTTCCGAGCTGCCATTTGTGCTGCGGCGGAAAGCCGCCGAGCAGATACGCCACGCAAGCGTAGGTGTCCGGCTCGTTAAACGTGTTCCACAAATAAACGCGGTCTTTCAGCGCGGCGACAAGCTGGCGAACGAAATCCACAAACGCCGGAATGGTCGCCGCATTGGTCCAGCCGCCGCCGGCGTTGATCCACGGCGGATTGGAGAAATGATGCAGCACCACCATCGGCGTGATGCCTTTCGCCTTGAGGCAATCCAGCAGATGAACGTAGCGCGCCAGCTCTTTTTGGTTCAGCGGCGCGAACGGCGCGGATTGCAGCCGCGACCACTCGATGCCGAAGCGATAGGCGTTGGTGCCAAGCTTCGCCATCCACTCGATGTCTTCAGGATAGCGATGGTAGTGGTCGCACGCGATGTGGCAATTGCCACCGTCCTGCGCGGTGAAATGCGTCCACTCGTTTTCAATGTGGCCTTCCACCTGCGTCGGCGAGGTGGCGGTGCCCCAGAGAAAGCCCGGCGGAAATTTCAGGATGGTTTCGCTGCTCATCGCGCGGATTTGACGGCGAGTTCGATGGCTTGAAAAAGTTTCTGCGGCGCGCTGTCCAGCCAGGCGCGGAATTTTTCCACCGGCAGGCGGTCGGGCAGTTCGGCGAGGCGGTCGAGGTTGAAACTTTTTTCGGCGAGGCCGATGCCGAACTGCTGCGCGTCAATGGCGTTGACCTGCTGCTCGACGTGGTTTTCCACCGGCACGAGGAACAACGGCTTGCCGAGCCACGCAGCCTCGCTGACGGATTCAAACCCGGCGGTGCAGACGACGTGACGGCACTCGGCCATCATCTGCAAAAACTTCTCGCCGTCGAGCCGGTGAAACGTGAGCGACGGCGACTGTTGAAATTCCGCCGGCGCGCCCGGCTTGTCGTAGAAGCAATGCAGCTTGGTCTGCGGGTTCTTGGCGTTCCATGAGATGATCTGATCGGCATAACCGTGATTCAAGAGATAGACGAGCGTGAAGTCGCCGTTGGGGTTTGATACGAGCGAGAAAAGTTGTTTCCGTAGAATCGGTGGGCCGACGATAATGCGTTTTGCCGGCAAATCCGGCGCGGCGTAAAGCGACAGCGCCAGCTTGGTCGCCCGCGCACCGAGCAGGCGCGTGTAGATTTTCATGCTCAACAACTGTTTCCACAACTGCGGCGCACGGACATAGCCGGGATGCTGGAACATGAACTGGTGGCCGATGGCGACGACCGGCGGACGCCGGAAGCGCGTGAGGGCATAGAACGCGGCCATCGGCTCGAAAAAATTCAGGATCACGTCCGGCTGCGTTTCAGCGACGATGGCGTCGAGCTGGCGGAGGATGCGGAAGTATTTCGGCAGGCTGCCGAACACGCCGAGCAGCGTGGCGGTGTTGCTGACGGCGCGGCTGTCCTTGTATTTGAACTCAAGCGTCGGCAGTTGGCGGACGGGTATCTTCATCGCCGATGCGAAGTATGTCGGCATCGGCCGCTGGGCGCTGGCCCCGAGCGTCACGGCCACGACCTGATGGCCCGCCGCCTCGGCCATTTCCTTCACCGCCATCGCCTGGGTCATGTGGCCCCGGCCCTCGCCCAGCACGCAGAACATCATTTTCATGGAAGTGGATGAGTTTGATTTTGCCGTCGAAATCTTCAATCAGCGCGGTGCAGCTTTCCACCCAGTCGCCGCAGTTCAGGTATTGCACGCCGCCGATGGTCTTGATCTCGGCGCGGTGAATGTGGCCGCAGATGACGCCATCGGTCTGGTGGCTGCGGGCCATGGAGGCGAGCGTTTCCTCGTATTCGGTGACGAATTTTACCGCCGATTTGGCCTTGGATTTCAGATACGCCGCCAGCGACCAGTAACCGAAACCCAGCGCGCGGCGGAGGCGGTTGAAATGCAAATTGAAATCGAGAATCCAGTTGTAAAGGTGCGAGCCAAGTTTTTCCAGCAGGTGATTGAAATGCGTCAGGCCGTCCGCCTGATGGCCGTGGATGACGAGATATTTTTTGCCGTCGGCGGCGGTGTGAATGGCCTGATGCGCCATCACCACGCTGCCAAAACTCATTCCCGCAAACTGGTCAATGAACTCGTCGTGGTTGCCGGTGATGTAGATGACCTTGGTCTGCTTGCGGCTTTTGCGGAGAATTTTTTGGATGAGGACGTTGTAGTCGTCGCGCCAGAACCAGCGGAACTTCAGCTCCCAGCCGTCAATGAAGTCGCCGACGAGGTAGAGATATTTGCAATCCACGACGCGGAGGAAATGGAGCAGTTCCTCAATCTGGGCGTGCTTCGTGCCGAGGTGGATGTCGGAAATCCAGACCGAGCGGCAGACGATCGGCTGGTCGGAATTCAATTCCACAGGTGTTTGGTCAGTCTTCATAACCTGATGACCATGCCACCTTGCCTCATTTCACAAGGGTTCGGCAACAAACTATTGCGGCTGTTGCCGGATTGTCACGCAGGCGTCACCGGCTTGGAACAATGAAAGGACAAAAAATCGGATCAACGGTTCGTCATTGAAAAACCGGTGAAAGTGGTTTTTGACAGCGGGGGAAAATTCTTGCTCGTCACATTTCAGTGACAAGCGAGACGCGCGGGTGGTTCGCGGGAAATGGGAAATGGGAATCGCCTTGCCGCGCAAGTCTTTCGCGCAGCTTCATCGGCGGCCACCGGGGCGTCTGAAAACTGTCTCTGCCTGTCCGCATTCTGGAGGTTGAACGCCGGCGATAAATCTACCATGAGCGGCGTTGAATTTATCAAAGCGAATGTTTTAACGACCCAAAAAATTATGAACAACAAAAATAAAATGCGGCTAATGCTCCTGCTGGCGGGTGTCTCCGGAAACCTCATGGCTGGCGACCTGACTAGCTACGCCACCGGCGATGTGCTCATCTGTTTCCGGAACGGGAGTTCCGGCTTGGATCTCGTCGTGGATGCCGGCCCGATTGGCAACTTCACCAGTCTTTCGGTCAACCAGACCAATGCGATCACGGCCTTCACGCCGACGCAGCTTGCCGAGATCGGCATCAATGGCACCAGTTGGTCCGCGTTCACCTGGCAGGGTGACAACACGCTTTACATTACCAAGGCGCGTGGCACCAATGCGCTGGGCTTTCAGACCGCAGCTTGGCTGGACAAGCCCTCGAACAGTCAGCACAACACGGCCCTGCGCATGGCTACTATCCCGACCGGTGCTTATTACAACTACGGTGCCGGCTACAACGATCCCACCAGCACTGCGACGGCTGTGGTGGAACAAGATTCCACTTCATCCGGCGGTCTTAATTATCCCGCCGGCCTCAGTTACAATGATGCAATCATCGGCTCCGCCCACGGAAATTTCAGCGGCACGTTTCAGGGCAACCCGGAGAACACCACGCTGGCGACTTTTTCCACCAACAAATTTGTGCTCCGCTCGGATTTTTACAAACTGACACCGACTGGCAGTTATGTTCAGGCGCAATTGCTGGGCTATTTTCAGTTGAACACCAACGGCGCGATGTCGTATGTGGCCTATCCCAGCGACCAGCCGGTCATCAACAGCCTGGTTCGCAGCGGCTCCACTACGACCATTGATTACAACACCGGCACCTATGGCACCTACACCCTCCGTGGCACGAATGTCGCGGGCCTGAACGCACCCCGGAGCACTTGGCCGGTCGTCTCCACGCTCATCAACGACAACTCGTCGGATTACCTCATCAACGACACCACCACCGACGCCAACCGCATCTACACCATCATGGCCCAGTAACCAAACCCGAAACAAATTTAACTAAACAATTAAACTAAAAAACAAAATCATGAAAAACAAAACGCTCCTCACTCTGGCGCTCGGCTTGGCCGGGGTCACTTCGGTCATGGCGACCACGGTGGATGTCTATCTCACTGGTTCCACTGCCTTCCGCGCCAATGTTTATACCGCCTGCACCAAACTGTATAGTGGTGGCCCCTCGGCTATTTACTTTGGCGACTCCAACCACGGCGGCGCGGCCTCCGGCTTCAGTTCCAGCACGGCGGCCTGGGTAATGACCGGCACGCCAATCACCCAGTTGACCAACCTCGCAGGTGTGACCCTCAACATCCACGGCCTGTTCACCGGTTCCATTCAGGGCATCCAGACCACGATTCAAAACACCAAGCTGACCTTTCCGAATGTCGGCGGTGTCAACACCAACAACGGTCTCTGCGGTGCCTACGTCAACAACACTCCCACGATTGGCTTCTCGGATTCTGCTTCCGCCGCCTGTCCCTATCAAGTGGGCTCCGGCTACGCTGAAGAAGAAGTCGCGGTGATTCCCTTCGTGATGGTCAAGGCCGTTGGCAGCGGTTTTGCCGCCAACGTGCTGACCAATATCAGCAACGTCACTTGGGAACAGATGGAATACGGCATCCCGAACGGCTACCTCCCGCTGTCGGCCTGGACCTACAAGAACAGCGACACGAACACCTTCATCTACCTGCTCCAGCGCACACTCGATTCCGGCACCCGCCGTTGCGAGACCGCCGGTATGTATTATCAATATGGCGACCCGTGTGGCACTTACATCTATGACACCACGGCCAACAACTTTTTTTATCCCACGCAGAGTGTGTTGACGGCCAGCGCGTCGGGCCTCGCGCCCAACGGCGTCGTCGGCTCGGCCGGCCTTGGCAACGCCAACCTCAACTGGGGTTATGGTTATGTCGGCGGCGGCCAGATCGCCTCGGCGCTCAACAGCACGGGCAGCAGCAACACTTCCATCTCCTTCCTGTCCATGTCGGATGCCAAGAGCGTTTTCCCGTCCACCCAGACCAACTGGTGGAATGTGGTTTCTTTCAATGGCATGTGGCCGACCACGGCCGGTGCCGGCATCCACGGCTTGAACTTGGCCAGTGCCAATCCGACCAACGACTTCTCGCCCATCACCTCCGGCTACTACCCGCTCTGGGGCAAGGAAGTCTGCGCATTTCCGCTCAATCCCAAGGGCACGATTGCGGACCAGAACATCTCTCAGGCCCAGATGGGAACCGGTTCCAAGGCCGGCACCTTCATGGGTGTCTTCAACGCCCAAACGTCGGTGCAGACCAACCTGCCCGCGCCGTTGGCGGGCAGCATCGAGAACGAAATTGAATTGAGCAAGACCTCGCTGGCCACGGCCATTCGCTTGAGCGAAATGAAGGTTGGCCGTGACTCCGTCGGTGCCGTGATTTATCCGAAATAAGGTTTAGTTGTAAGGTTCAACCCCGGTGCAGCTCGTCTGCGCCGGGGTTTTTAATTATGCCGGTGCAGTCCGGCTGGACTTGGTCACAACTTTTAGCTCTAATCAAATTGCCATGAATACTTCGCTCGTGAAATCCGTGCCGCCGGGTGATTTTGTGGAGGTCAGCGTGTTGCAGCGCGGCTGGGAAAATAAAATCCATCTGCTTGTCAGCCAGAACCGGTCAATCCGGTTTGATATGTATCCCCGTCCCGGCATTCCGCCGGAAATCCAGAGCCGGCTCCGGCAACAGGGCTATTCCGCCTTGGTTCCTGAAAACGACCGCTGGCAACATTTTCTCATCCCGCCCCCGCGCTAAATCCTTTGCGCGTCGGGAATACGGAAGTGTGATGCCACCACCGACAAGGCGCGGCGCGGGGAACCTTGGCGGCAATCACTTTCGATGGTAATACATCAGGCGCAACCCTTCGGCCAGAATCAGGCCCAAGGCCAGTGACAAGGCCACGACGAGCAGCAGGGTTTTGGCGTGCTTACGCTGCGCCCATTCCTGCTGGCGTCCGAACACCAGCCGACCGACGAGCGTGTAAATCATTTGCATCAGCGGGCTGGTGACGGCGCGGCCTCGGAAAATTCCACGGAACGCGCCGCCGTGTAGTCGTCCACAAACGCCACGTCCACCGGCTCGAACTGCTCGATTAGCTCGTCCATCTCCGTGGTCAGGATTGTGTCCGCCACCGTCGTTTCCACGGTGATGCCCCGGCTCACCGAGTGGAAGATCCCGATGGCTGGCTGCAAGCGGCGAAGATTTTCCACGCACGCGCAAAAATCGGCAAACGCGTCGCTGAACGCCGCCGAGCGCTGCCAGACCGCCGGCTTGGCCGCGCAGACCGCCTGCACTGCCAGATACATCGCCAGCCGACCTTGAAACGAATTCTCCATCCGCCCAGCTTAAGCGGGATGTGGCAATTGACCAGCGACGGTTGCGTGAAGAATCCGTGTCAATCGCGTGAAGAGATTTCGTTCCGCTGTCCGGCGCCGACAATCAAATTTGGCTGGCAAACGGTTTTCGGACATGGGGAAAAATTTTATGTCACCCGATTGTCACGCCGTGGAAACCGGACGGGCACATGGCCCTTGCATCCTGTGCTGGCTGATGGCCATCGAACGACATCTTATCCTGCAGACCGTCACCCTGCATCCGTCCGGCGAATGGACGCCGTCCGCTTCCGGCTGGACGGTCGTGCGGGTGGCCGAAGGATTTGGCTACTGGCTGCAAGGCGGCAGCGCCTGCGAGTTGAAGGACGGCGATGGTTTCGTGACGATGGAGACCGCGCCGTTGGTGTTGCGTGCCAGCCAGCTGGGACCGCTCAAACTGGAATTTTTCAGCGTGTATCCGCAGTTCCTCAACGGCCTGATCACCGTGGCGGAAGGCCACCAGTTGATGCGCGTGGGCAAAACCACATCCGCCCATGTCATCCACTTCAAAGGCACCGACCCGGTGGGTCAGAAATTTTCGCGGCTCGTCGGCCAGCCGCAGCGGGAAAATCTGACGATGCGTTCGGCGCTGCTACAGCTCTGGTCGCAGGCGGTGGCCGGCGTCCTGCAAGCCCCGTCCGCCGACACTTCCCAGCACCGACTGCATGAGCGCTTCAGCCAGCTCGTCGCGCAGATGCCGGACGCGGAGCTGGCCACGCGCTCGCTGCCGGATCTGGCGGCGCAGTTGCATTGCAGCGAGCGGCATTTCAGCCGGCTGTTTCGCGCTGAGTTCGGCGTGCCACTGCGCAAGCGCCAGACGGAGCTGCGCCTGATGCGCGCCCGGCAGTTGCTCGCGGATGCCAACGCCAAGATCATCAACGTGGCCTACGAAAGCGGCTACCGGCACCTCGGACTTTTCAACGCGATGTTCAAGAAACGTTTCGGCGTCACGCCAAGCGAATGGCGGCAGCAGAATTTTTCCGCCCCGGCGAAAAGCAAGCGTCCCGGCGTGACCCTCGTGGCGTGGCTGTTACTGCTCGCGGTGTTGCTCGCGCCGCACGCCTTTGCCGACCCCGCCGCGACCAACGCCGCGCCGAAGTTCAAGGTGGAAAAATATCTTTTGTCCGGCAACACCGTGCTGCCGACACCGGCCATCGGCAACGCCTTCAAAAACGCGCCGCAAGCATTCGGCACCAACGTCACATTTCCCGATATCCGCGCCGCGCTGGGCGAATTGCAGATGGCGTATCGCGAGCGCGGCTTCGTGACGGTGTCCGTGGCGTTGCCGCCGCAGAAGCTCACCAACGCCACGGTGAAAGTCAAAATCACCGAAGGCCGGCTCGCGGACATCCGCGTGCAGGGCAACCAATGGTTCAGCACGCCGAACGTCCTGCGCGCGCTGCCGGGTCTGCACACGAATGTGCTTTTGAATTCGCACGTTTTTCAACGCGAGCTGGACCGCGCGAACGCAAATCGCAACCGGCAGATTTATCCGGTCATCGGCCCCGGTCCGGAGCCGGGCACCAGCGAAATCACGCTCAAGGTGAAGGACAAAATTCCGTTGCATGGCCGCGTGGAGATCAACAACCAGGCCACGCCGGGCACGCCGGAATCGCGCATCAACGCCAGCGCGCAATACGACAACTTCTGGCAGGAAGAGCACCAGCTCGGCGTGAATTATTCCTTCTCCGAGCTGTATTACAAAAACCATTCGGAAGCGAATGCGACGCCGCTCGACTTGCCGCAGATCGCCAACCTCGGCACTTATTACCGGATGCCGCTGGGTTCGGCGGATTCCGTGCAGTCGCAGATTGACAACAGCGGCGGCGGCTTCGGCTACGATGAAGCCACGCACCAGTTCAAGTTGCCGCCGCCGACCGGCAAGCCGGAGCTGACGATTTACGCCAACCGCTCGAGCACCGACACCGGCGTGGTTTATGGTCAGCGCACGAACGTCGTCAGCACGCCGCTGCTGACCATTGCCAAGCAGGATGCCGGCGACAATGTTTCGCTCAACGAAGGTCTCGGCGCAAAATTTTCCCTGCCGCTGCCGCAAGTTGGCAACCTGGCCTCGACCTTCATGGCCGGGATTGATTTCAAGCGGTATCAAAACGGCAGCTACAACACGAATCTCTTTTTCGCCACGACCTACATCACCAACACCGACGGTTCGGTGCAGAAAATCACCTCGCACGTTGCCTCCGGCCAGCCGGCGCGCTACGCCGAGGTGGATTATTTTCCACTGAACTTTGGCCTCGTCGGCTCGCTGCCGGATGCGTGGGGCAGCACGTCATTCAATATTCAGGCGAATTACAATCTTGGCGTCAGCGGCGGCCACTTTGGCAGCGCCGTTTATCGTCAGGGCACGAATTCGGTGACGCAGCCGGGCCTCGCCTATTCCACCAACGCGCTCAACCGTTATTTCAGCGTCACCGCCGGCGTGACGCGCGAGCAGCGTCTTTACAAGGACTGGACGATGCTGATGCACACCGATGGCCAGTGGACGGACAAGCCGCTGTTCAGCAACGAACAGTTTGCGATGGGCGGTCTCGGCGGCGTGCGCGGTTACAGCGATGGCGTGGCCTACGGCGACAAGGGCTGGCGCGTGTCGCTCGAACCGCGCACGCCGCTGGTGAACATCGGCATGGTGGACGGCGACGTGCCGTTCTGGGTGCGCGCCTCGGTGTTCATGGACTATGGCCAGATCGGATTGGCGGATGGCACCTACAGCCGCACGGCGGTGCAGGAAGGGCCGACCATCGGCCGCACCATCGGCAATCCGGGACTGCTTAATTTCTGGGGCACCGGCTGGAGCGTCAATGCCAACATCGGCAGCCACATGGACGCGCGCCTTGCCGTGGGCTTTCCGCTCATCAACAACGGCAACCTGCCTCACTGGAGTCCGGGCCGCTACGCCCATCTTTATTTTGCGGTCGGCGCACAATTCTAACCGATTATGAAAACCAAAATATTTCCTTCATCGTTCGGAAAAATATTCCGCCGGGACACGCTGTTGTGGCGTTGCCTCGCGGCGGGCATCGTTTTCAGTTTCACGCTGAACGCGCTGGCCAATCCCCTCGGCATGACCGTGCAGAGCGGCAGCGCGTCGGCCTCGTCCAGCGGCTCGCAGCTCACCGTGACCGCCGCCAACAACACGGTTTTGGACTGGAGCAGCTTCAACATCGCCGTAGGCGAGACCACCACGTTCGTGCAGCCGTCGTCCGGCTCGGTCGTTTGGAACCAAATCGGCGGCGCGAGCGCGTCGCAGATTTACGGCAGCCTCAACGCCAACGGCGTGGTCATCCTGCTGAATTCCTCCGGCTTTTATTTCGGACCGAATTCATTCGTCAGCGTCGCCGGCCTCGTTGTCTCCACGGCGAACTGCGTGCCGCCGCAAAATTCCGGCGGCGCGTGGGAATTCAACGGCCCGCCGCCGCTTGCGCCCATCGTGAACTACGGCACCATCAAGGTCGGGCAGGGCGGCAGCGTCTATCTCATCGCGGATCAGGTGCAGAACTACGGCAGCATTTCCGCACCCGGCGGCACCATCGGATTTGCGGCGGGCCAGACGGTGACGTTGAGCGAACGGCCCGACGGTCGCGGCATGAGCATGAACGTCACCTTGCCGCAAGGCTCGGTGGATAATTACGGCAACGTCATCGCCGACGGCGGCACCATCGCGCTGAACGCAAGCGTGGTGAATCAGAACGGACTCATTCAGGCGAACTCGGTGCAGAATCAAAACGGCGTCATCGAACTCGTCGCATCTGATACGGTGAACCTCGGCGCGAGTTCGCAGATTCTCGCGCAGGGCGACAGCTCGGCGGGCGGCAGCGCCGGCGGCAACGTCACCATCCAGGCGGGCAACACTTTCAGCGACACGACCGGCAGCACTATTTCCACCAGCGGCGGCGCGAACGGCGGCAACGGCGGCAATTTGGAAATCAGCGCGCCGAACATCGCGTCGCTCAATTCCACGATGACCGGCACGGCGCAGGCGGGCTGGACCGGCGGCACATTTTTCCTCGACCCGGTTAACATCACGCTCGGCACGACTTCCGGCGGCGGCGTCATTAACGTGAACACGGCTTTCGCCGGATTTTCTACGATCAACTTGCAGGCGTCCGGCAACATCACCGTCGCCGACGGCACGGCGTGGGATTTGGGCGCGAGCACCGGGCAGGCGAGCGGCTCGCTCACGATGCAAGCCGGCGGCAACATCACCATCGGCAACGGCTCCAGCATCACGGGAAACAACTGGTCGGTGTCGCTCGCGGCTGGCTACAATTTTATCAATAACACTTGCACGTCGGGTGTCGGCAGCATCGTGCTGAACGGCAGCGGCTACATCCAGACCGGCGCGGGCAGCATCAATTTGCAGGCGGGGCAGGACATCACGGTCAATTCCGGTTACATCATCACCACCGGCGGCGGCAGCATTTACGCGCACGCGCTGGCCGGCAACATTGACACCGGCTCGGACGCGCAGGGATATTATTTTGTCCAGAACGCCAAGAACATCGGCACGGCCTACAATTTGAGCCACGGTCTCGGCGGCATCAGCACGGCGGCGGGCGGCAACGTGACGCTCGTGGCGGGCGGCAACGTGACGAGTGTGCTGCCGGGCAACAAGGGTTATTACTACGACGGAAATTTTATCGCGGCGCAGAACAGCGGCTACACCACGGCGGGCAGCGGCGCCTACGGCAAGCAGGCCGGCAACGTCACCATCATCGCCGGCGGCGACGTGACGGGAAATTATGTCGTGGCGAACGGCACCGGTTCCATTTACGCCGGCGTGCTGATGGATGCGAACGGCAATCCGATTTCAAATGGTTCCGGCGGTTATATGCTCGGCACCACCGGCAGCGCGGGCAACAGCCAGCAAAGCCCCAATCTTTCGCTCGGCCTCATCAACGGCGGCTGGAACGTGACGGCGGCGCAGAATATTTGTTTGCAGGAAGTCGTCAATCCGAACGGAATGTTCAACGTCAGCGGTTCGTCCAGCGTGAAGCATCTGTTCGACTATGGGCAGAATGATTATGTGAATCTCACCGCCGGCAACTTGGTGCAGCTCGGCGCGACCACGTCGGCGTTGCCGCGCGTGGATTCGCTCAAGGTGCCGATCATTTATCCAGGCATTCTGAACATTGTCGCTGGTTCGGGCGGCGTGATTCTTAAGGGCGACTCGACTTACAACCAGTTGATTTTATTTCCGTCACCGGATGGCAGTCTGACCATCACCACGACGGGCGGCGGTTCGTTGGTCAGCAGTCTGCCGACCTCCGGCGGTTCGCCGCAGCTTTACAGCATCGTCATTTCCGACAGCGGCAGCCAGCAATACACCGGGGCCGGCACGTTCGGCATCAACGACCACGCCAGCACACCGGTGCATCTGGGCAGCGAGACGCCGGTGGAGTTGAACATCTCCGGCGACATGAATCTGGTGCTGCTCTCCTCGCCCGAAGCCGCGCAGGTGAACGTGGTCGGCAACATGGACAACTGCTCGGTGCAGGCGATGAATTTGAGCGCATCAGATGTCACGAGCATCAACGTCGGCGAGTCGGCCAAGGTAAACATGGAAAACATGGGTCTGCTGAATCCGGCCACGGATGGCGGTCTGACCATCGGCGGCAACATTTACGATCGTGGTGCGTTTACCTCGGTGAATTTGACTTCGGTGTCCGGCTCCACGCCGCCGGACTTGTCGGTGTTGAACCACGCCGTGACCACGACGGTGAGCGCGACGGAATTGGCTTCCAGTCTTTATTACAATCCGACCACCGGAGTTTTGACGTATCAAAACATTCCCGGCGTGAGTTTCGCCAGCGTGCTTAAACTCCTGCAAAATCTGCCGGTGCAGGTTTATGTCAACGGCCAGCCGCAATGGGCCGATCCGCCGACCGACACCATTCCGTTGACGACCACGGTTTCCGTCATCAACGCGGCGGACGCGGCGGCGTTGCTGTCCGCGTATAATGCCGCCGGCGGAGCCATTCCCACCGGCAACCTCGGCTTCAACATCGGCGGCGGCGGCACGTTCAACCTCACCGCGAACAACATGGATCTCGGCACCACGCCCGGCATCCAAGCCAGCGGCGTCGGTTTTTATCAGGACAACAGCGGCAATTATCCGCTCGCGAATTTGTTCACCACCGGCGCAAACATAAACATCAACCTCACCGGCAATCTGGATATGTATTCCAGTTCCATCGCCACGCTGAACGGCAGCAGCATTTCCATTTACGCCGGCGGCGACATCAACGCCGGCTCGGCGGATTTCACCGTCACGGCGCTGGGCGCGCGCGGCATTTACACCACGGGGCAGGGCGACGTGACGGTCATCGCCAACGGTGACATCAATGTGAACGGCTCCCGCATCGCCGCCTACGATGGTGGCAATGTGACCGTCGAGTCGTTGAACGGAAACGTCAACGCCGGCAACGGTGGCGCGGGCTATGTCATCGTCAATTCCTACACGGTGGATCCGAACACGCGGGCGGTAACGGCGGATGCGCCGACCATTCCCGGCAGCGGCATTCTGGCCACCACGTTTCCGAACGCGCCCTCAAGTCAGGGCGTCGGCAACATTCTGGTCGAGGCACCGCATGGCAGCGTGAACGCCAGCGCGGGCGGCATCGTGCAGTTGCCGCTCAATACTGGCGGTGGTTCTGGAGCGGGTTCGCCCATGATGCTCGTCGAAGAAATCAGCCCTTTCATTCAGGAATTTCAGAGCGGGCTGATTTCCATGGCTGACCTCCTTGCAGAATTGAAAAAACTTCTGCGCACCAGTCCCGGCGGCGGTAGCAGTTCCGTGGTGGAAGTTCTGGCCGGTTATCAGTTGCAAGATGCCAGCGGCAATCCGGTTTATGCCGCAAATATTTCTTTGGGAACGCCAGTGTTCACGGCACCGAACTGCAACATTGACGCCAGCGGTTCCGGCGTCATTGGCAACAACGTCGTCCTCGACGCGACCGGCAACATCATCGGCGTCATTTTTGCCCGCAACAATCTCGACCTGACCGCCGTGCAGAATGTCAACGTCACTGCGCTCGCGGAAGGCTCGGTCAGCGCCAATGCCGGCGGCACCATCTCCGGCACGCTCATTGGTGTCGGCGGCGTGAGCGCCAGCGGCAGCAGCATTGACGCGAACCTCGAATCCAACGGCAGCATCTCCGGCGACACCAGCGGCGCGAAGGGCATGGGCCAGGGCACGGCGGCCAATTCCACCAGTCAGGGCTTGGGCAATGATGATGTGGCCAAGTCGGCCGACAAATCCGGCGAAGGCGACGACGAGCAGAACAAAAAGAAGAAGGGCATCGCGCTGGCGCAAAAGGTGAGCCGCGTGACGGTGATCTTGCCGCCGAAGAAAGTT
>Ga0007854_10000245_pt1 | contig 37310 bp, 52 predicted proteins | sample CryBogCBH12Aug08_FD_60382 | JGI IMG/M metagenome (GOLD analysis project Ga0007854, IMG submission 60382) | Freshwater microbial communities from Crystal Bog, Wisconsin, USA - CBH12Aug08 | ecosystem: Environmental > Aquatic > Freshwater > Lake | place: Crystal Bog, Wisconsin, USA | collected... | reverse complement strand
AAATTATTAAAAAACCAGCTAGCTCAGTTTTAGATCGATATTGGGAAAACCCAGTTAATTTTGGTGGCATGGATCGATATTTGGTACTTATGACTATTAATAATAATAGTGATTTTGCACAGCGTGGTTATTACCATTTATATGGTGATAATTTGTTAAAAGCTTTTTTAGAAAGTTCTGAAATTATTAGCAAGACTGAGTGGAATTTATCCTTTTATATTGGACCAAAACAAACGGATGCTTTTGATAAGGTTGATATTAAATTAAATAGTTTATTAGATTTTGGAATACTTGCGCCACTATCTAAATTTCTTTTAAATATTATGAATTTTCTTTATGGCTTTATCGGTAATTTTGGTTGGGCGATTATTTTGCTTACGCTTTTAATTAAATTAATAACATTACCGTTTTCATGGCAGGTAGAAAAAGGCAGCAAGCGGGCCGCCGAAATGCAACGTAAGATGGATTATGTGCAGCAGAAGTATCGCAATGACCCCGAGGCTTTATCGCGAGCTAAGGCCGAAATAGTCCAGAAATATGGAATAGCTGGTATGGGCGGCTGTTTGATACCAATTTTAATTCAACTTCCAGTATTTATTGCCTTAAGAAGTGTTTTAACCACATCTTCAGAACTGTATATGGCGCCTTTTTTGTGGATCAATAATTTGGTGAATCCTGACCCGCTTTATATTTTACCGCTACTTTCAGCAGCTTGTATTTTTATAAAAATGGCAGGCGGTAATATAGATGTTCGTAAAAAATTGAATGCTTTTGCGTTTTCACTTTTTTTTGGCGCATTGTTTGCTAGCTTTTCAGCTGGACTAACTTTGCATTTCTTAGTTGGTGGGTTACTAGATATGTTACAAGGTATTTTATATCAAAAATTTGGATCCAAACAGGCATGAATGATTTGCCCGATTTAATTCAAAAATTATTGTATAATTTGCAGCAAGTGCCTTATCTGGCATCTAAGAATTTATATAAAGTAGCAGACTTTTTTTTAGATCAAGATGGCGATAAAACGATCCAATTTTGTAAAATTTTATTGGAAGTGAAGCAGCAAGTTGCTAGATGTAAACAATGTTTTACTTGGCAGCAAGTTGCACAAGCATGTACGTTTTGTGACGATTTAAAACGGGATAAAACCATTATTTGTGTGGTTGAAAAATGGTCAGATGTACTTTTAGTAGAACGAACGAGTAATTTTAATGGCCAGTACCATGTCTTAGGAGGGGTAATTAGTCCTTTGAATGGTATTGGTCCGCAAACTTTAACGATTGATTTTTTAGTAAAAAGAGTAGCAGCATATAAATCACAAGAATTAGTATTAGCGCTTAGTCAAACCCCAGAAGGCGAAGCCACAGTTGCCTATATTCTAGATCGCTTGAAAAGCCTGAATTTAAAAATTTCGGTATTAGCGCAGGGTATGCCTGTCGGTTCGTCCTTAGAATATATGGATCGGGTTACTTTGATGAAGGCGATCGTAAATCGAAAGCAATTATTGTAAATGAATATTTATAGTCAGCGAAGAACTGATTTAATTAATTTAATTAAGGCAGAATATAAAGATCAGGGTTTATTAGTTTTGTTTGCCAATTTTGAACAACCGGGTAAATCTTTCTTACAAGAAAATAACTTTTACTATCTTTCAGGTGTAAATGAACCGGGCTCGGTTTTAACTACGAATTTTCACCAAGAAACAAATATTTATATTGCAGATACCGGAAAAGTTAGGTCTAAATGGGTTAATGATGCGATCTCGATCGAAATGGCCTCAAAATTAGGCGTTGGCGGCGTTAAATACCTAGGAGAGCAGATCGCAGGGTATGAGCCAAAGCCATTTATTAAAGAGCAAAATTATTCTAATTTAATCCAAGTAATCGCACAAGCAATTAATGCTGGTGAAAAAATTTATACTGTTAATAAAAATAAATTAGAGCAAGCTTTTGTTTTAGAACAAATTTCTGAGTTTATACCAAAATTAAAAACGGCATTAATCGATGTTTCAGATTTAATTGCGGTTTTGCGTCGAAAAAAATCTGAGATTGAGATTGATTATTTATGTCAAGCCATTGATATTACCTGTATGGCTCAAGAAGCAGCAGCGCAATCAATTGCTCCGGGTACTTTGGAGTGCGAAGTACAAGCAGCAATTGAGTTTGTTATGACAGCTGCTAATGGTAAAATTGCTTTTCCATCGATTGTGGGTAGCGGTAAAAACTCGACTGTCTTGCATTACGTGCAAAATGATGCCACTTTGCAAAAAAATGATTTGGTAGTGGTCGACATCGGTGCGCGCTTTCAAAATTATTGTGCAGACCTAACTCGTACCTATCCAGTTAGTGGTAAGTTTACAGCTCGTCAGCTAGAAGTTTATGAGATTGTGTTAGAAACCCAGGAATATATTGCAGAATTAGCAAAACCAGGCATTTGGATGGTTAATAACGACAAACCGGAAGAATCTCTTTTGCATTTAGCGCGTGAATTCATGCGTAAAAAAGGCGGTTATGATAAATACTTTATTCATGGCATTGGTCATTATTTGGGTCTAGATGTGCATGATGTTGGTAGTTATGTAACGCCTTTGCAAGATGGTGATGTTATTACAATTGAACCTGGTATCTATATTCCAGAAGAAAAAATTGGCGTTAGAATCGAAGATAACTATTTAATTACGGCTAAAGGTGCGATCTGTTTAAGTGATCAGATTGTAAAAGAGCCAGAAGAAATTGAAAAATTAGTTTTAACTAAAGTTGAATAATTAAAAAGGGCCCGGTTTTCAAAACCGGGCCCTTTTTAATTATTTTTTGTTTTTATAGATTCTATTTAAAATAGTTAAAATCCCAAAAGTTAATGTCATTCCGCAAGTTAGTGATACTAAGATCGTGGTTAGTGCTGGTTTATCTGCCATCATACCACTGATTAAAAATGCTAAAGCTGCGCCAGCGAGTGAAGGGGCAGCGTATTCTAGCTGTGTTCTAACATGGTCTAAATGGTAAGAACCAGAGCTGGTAGAAGACATAATGGTAGTGTCAGATACTGGTGAGATATGGTCGCCAGCTGCAGCTCCAGACAAGACGGCGCCTAAACAAGGGAAAATAAAACCAATATATTCGGCAGAGATGGGGGCCTGTATTTTTAAAAAAGTTAATATGATTGGCACTGTGATTGGAAACATGATGGCAATCGAGCCCCAAGCAGAGCCGGTTAGAATAGAGATAAAGGTGGTAGTTAAGAAAAGCATTACCGGTAGCGCAGCAATGCTAATTTTACCCAATAGCAATACGTCGGCTAAATAGTTGCCAGTGTGTAGATGTTCTCTTAATAAATACCCAAAGGCCCATGCTAATAATACCGTTACGACTGCAATCCACATGACATGGATACCATTATAAATGATTGAGGGGATTAGTTTTAAAGTAATTTTTTTACGGTATAAAGCAAATAAAGTACTAATGATTAGTGAGCAGGTGCTTGAGAAACATAATACTAAAAAGATATTATATTTAGTCTGAAACGCTGCTATAAAACCATGCGAACCTCCAAATAGCCAATGGTTTCCTAAATATAAGACCGATGTAACCACTAATGTTACTAAAATTGCGATGGGTAAAATGATATCCCAAACCGAGGAGTTATTTTTATTAACATTGGCAGTTCGTTCTTTAGTAGGTGGTTTGCCGCCAAATACGTTGCCAGTTTCATTGGCAATAGTTTCATGTTTTTTCATAGTGCCAAACGAGATATTACGATAAACAATAAACCAAGCGCTTGCCATCATGATAAAAGAATAAAATATAAAAGGAATTACTTTTAGGTATGCAGAAAAGGCATCGATTAATACTACTGGGTGTTCATCCGGGTTTAATGAGATGCCAGATAACTCAAATTGGCTAATAATAGTACCGGCCCAGCTAGAAATAGGGGTGATAATTGCCAATGGAGCGGTCATGGAATCAATAAAAAAGGCTAATTTGGCACGTGGAACATTAAATCTATCAGTTAAAGGGTGCATCACGTGTCCAACTGTTAGACAATTTAAATAATCATCCATAAATACTAAGAATGGCAATGTTAAAGCTGCTCTTTGCACATCATGGTTGGATTTAATTCGTTTGGTTAATTTTTCACCAAAGGCATGGGCACCACCAGTACATCCAATTAGAGAAACGATAATCCCAATGATAAATAAAAATAAAAATAAAAAAATATTATCAATATCCATTACCTGATCCTTGCAGGCCTTGAAGGCAAGGCTAAAGGCTTGCTGAGGTACAAAGTTAGTGCTAATAAATGCGGCAGAAAATATGCCAGCTGCAAGCGATATTATGATATTACGACTGATAAATGCGCTTATCAGAACAATCAACGGAGGTAATAATACAACCCATGAATCTTGCATAGAATAGGTATCCCTATTTAAAGTTAAATTTGTAATCGAGAATTATTATAATAATTTATTAGTAAGTTGTTAAGGTTTAATAGAAGAGTTGGATTGACCAATTCAACTTTTTGCTTTAAATTACGTTAATATAGTAACTTTTGCTTGTCTGAACATTTTTACAAAAAAGAGGTATTCCTCATATGGATATGAATAGATGTTTTTTTCTTAGAAAAGAAGATCGTGCGCCTAAATGGCGTGTTATTGATGCTAATGGTAAGATTTTAGGTCGTCTTGCGACTCAAATTGCTGACGCTTTACGTGGTAAAGATAAAGCAATTTATACTCCTCATACCGATTGTGGCGATTATATTATTGTTATTAATGCTGATAAAGTAGTTTTAACAGGTAAAAAATTGGCTCAAAAAGAATATATCAACTATACAGGTTGGATGGGTGGCAAAAAGGTTATCATTGCAAAAGATATGCTTAGCAAGCACCCGACTAAAATTCTACAATTAGCTGTTAAAAGAATGTTGCCTAAAAATCGTCTAAGCGACCAAGTTATCAAAAAACTTAAATTATATGTTGGGACTAATCATCCACATGTTGCACAAGTTTAATTTGGCATAATATGTTTTAAAAAATTTAGGGCCCGGAATTTTGTTCCGGGCCCTAAATTTTTGGTTTTAATTTATTTTAAAAATCTAAAAATATCTTTATAGCTCAGGAAAATGGTTAGGCCAATGGCTAATATCCAGCAAATATAGTGAACCCCCATTCTAATTTGTTCGGGAATTGGTCTACGAATAATTGCTTCAATTGTTGTAAACAAGATCTGGCCGCCATCTAAGATTGGCAGGGGAATTAGATTAAGAACTGCTAAGTTTAAATTAATAATTACCAATAATAACAGAAACATTCTAAGACCATGCTTAGTGCTATTAGAAACTTCTGAAATCATCATTAATGGGCCGCCAACCGCTTGATACATCTTATTTTTAAATAAAGATATATATTGTTGTACGGTTTTTACTAGTAATTTATTAACAGTTTTAATTCCTTCAATAAATGATTTTAGAGGGTTTACAGGCGCATCAAAGCTGGTGGCAAAATCTATGCCAATTTTACCTATTTTTTCACCCGCGTAATCAATTGAGCCAATTTTGATATTTTTATGGATTACATGCTGATTTCGTTCTATTTTGATAGATACTTCTTTATCTGCAAGACCTCTAATTATCTTATGTAGCTCGGCGGAAGACCTTATATCATGGTGGTCAACGGCTAAAATAGTATCGTTTTCTTGTAAGCCATAAGTTTCGGCAGCCGATCCTGGAATGATTTTACCAATTGTAGGTTTGATGTCGTCAGGGTTTAGTAAGGCGATTTTGGGCGCACCCATATTAAATAACAAAATCATGATCAAATACGATAGTAAAACATTAAATAGAATGCCACCACTTAAGATTAGCAATTTTTGATAATATGGTTTGGTGGCAAATGAAACCTCATCGCGACGGCCAGCCTCTTTTTGGTCACCCTGACCTACCTCTTGGATGCCAGCGATTTCGACATAGCCACCAAAGGGGATAGCTGATATGCTAAAAAGGGTTTCGCCAAATTGCCTAGAGAATAGTTTTGGGCCAAAACCAATCGAAAAAGATGGGGTTTTGACCTTAAATATCTTACAGAATATAAAGTGTCCAAGTTCATGGAAACCAATTATAAAGCCTATGCCGATAATGCCAATAAATATTGAAGGTAAATTTTTCACAATTGAATAAATAATAGCCGTCATATGCTCCCTTGGATCTGCGTAAATGAGGTTTTTTGTACATTACTAAAAGTATAAACGTCAAGTTACCATTAATGATTCTAGAAGTCTACGTTTGGTGAAAGATGTTTCAAGTTTGAATTTTTTGTTTCCAATAACTTGAAAAAATCGCCGAAAAGGATAAACTACTATTATTGTGTTTGTGTTTAGCGAGATAAAATCATAGTTTTCTAGGAAAATAGTATTATGCCTACAATAAATCAGCTTACCCGATTGGGCAGGAAAAAATTAAGCGATAAGTCTAAAAGCCCCGCTCTTAAAGGGTCTCCTCAGATTCGAGGTGTTTGTACACGTGTTTTCACAACCACCCCTAAAAAGCCAAACTCAGCTTTGCGTAAGGTTGCAAGGGTGAAATTGACTAACGGTTACGAAGTAACTGCTTATATTCCGGGTGAGGGCCATAATCTACAAGAACACTCTGTGGTCTTGATTCGTGGTGGCAGGGTTAAGGATTTACCGGGTGTTAAATATCATATCGTTCGTGGTGCTTTAGATTCAGCTGGTGTTGAAAAAAGAAAGCAATCTAGATCATTATATGGTACTAAGCGTCCTCAAAAATAGATAAATATTTCATAGTTATAGAGGTTTTGTTGTTATGCCAAGGCGTAAATCGGGAAATTTTACAAGAGAAGTAGGCTGTGATCCTGTCTATGGTTCTGAGCTAGTCCAAAAACTTACTAATATTGTTATGCGTATGGGTAAAAAAAACATAGCGCGTAAGATCGTTTATGATGCACTAGATGTTTTAGATAAAAAAGCAGGCGGGCAAGATAAGGGTCTTAAATTGTTTGAACAGGCTTTTAAGCTTGTTATTCCTATTGTTGAAGTGCGTCCACGTAGAGTAGGTGGTAGCGTTTATCAAATACCTGTTAAGGTTCGTCCTGTTCGTGCAAGAGCGCTGGCCTTGCGTTGGCTTGTGTCAGCTGCAGCCGCTCGTCCTGATAAAGACATGGGTCTAAGGTTGGGCCGCGAATTGTTGGATGCGGCTGAAGGACGTGGTGGGGCTATCAAGAAAAAACTTGATATGCACAAAATGGCTGAAGCTAATAGAGCTTTTTCTCATTATGCGTGGTAAGGGGGAAATATTATGAGTAATGATTTAGATAGATATAGAAATATAGGTATTGCAGCGCACATCGATGCGGGTAAGACCACTGTCACAGAGCGAATTTTATTCTATACTGGTGTTTCGCACAAGATTGGCGAGGTTCATGAAGGCGCAGCTGTTATGGACTGGATGGAGCAAGAGCGTGAGCGCGGTATTACAATTACATCTGCAGCGACGACTTGTTTTTGGAAGGGATATCATATCAATATTATTGATACCCCAGGCCACGTAGACTTTACTATAGAAGTTGGTCGTTCTTTGCGTGTATTAGATGGTGTAGTAGCGGTTTTCTGTGGTGTTGCTGGTGTGCAGCCTCAGTCTGAAACTGTTTGGCGACAAGCTACTCGTTATAAGGTTCCAAGAATTGTTTTTGTAAATAAATTAGATCGTATCGGAGCAGACTACTTTAGAGTGGTGGCAGATATTAACAATCGCTTAAATGGTAATGCTTTGGCTATGCAGATTCCAGTAGGCGTTAGTGAAGATTTAAATGGTATTATCGATATTCTTGAAAGAAGAATGGCGGTATTTGCTGGGGACAATTCACAAGATATCGCTGTCAATTGGGCAGAGGTTCCGGTTGAATATAAGGATAAAGTTGAAGAGTTGCGTATAGCAATTATTGAACGTGCAGCGGATTTTGACGAAAACTTAGCAGAAAAATATCTTAATGGTGAAGAGGTTTCTATTGCCGAAGTAAAATCAGCTTTGCGTAAAGGTGTTTTGGTACAAAAGGTTGTACCGGCTTTTTGTGGAACTGCTTTTAAAAATAAAGGCGTTCAGTTGCTTTTAGATGCAGTGGTAGATTATTTACCTTCTCCTTTAGATGTTCCTCCGGTAGTTGGTATTGACGCTAAGACTGGCGATGAAGTTATGCGTAAAGCAGATGTTAATGAACCATTTACAGCGTTAGCATTTAAAATCATGACAGACCCTTTTGTGGGTGTTTTGGTTTTCATTAGGGTTTATTCTGGTCAATTGGAATCTGGTTCTTATGTATATAATGCTAGAACTGGTTCTAAAGAACGTGTAAGTCGTTTGGTAAAAATGCATGCTAACAAGCGTGAAGAGATTAACTATGTTGGTGCTGGTGATATCGCAGCAGTAGTTGGTCTAAAAGATGTTTTAACTGGTGATACGCTTTGTTTAGATAAAAACTTGGTGTTGCTTGAATCAATCGATATTCCAGCTCCAGTTATTTCAACTTCTGTTGAGCCTAAAAATAAGGGTGAACATGATAAAATGGTATTGGCTTTGCGTAAAATGATGCAAGAAGATCCATCTTTCAAGTTCAGTTATAATGAGGAAACTAACCAAACTGTAATTTCAGGAATGGGTGAGCTGCATTTAGAAATCGTGGTTGATCGTTTAAAGCGTGAACACAAGGTAGATGTAGTTCAGGGTAAATTGCAAGTTGCCTATAAAGAAACTATTCGTAAGTCAGTTGACGCCGAAGGTAAATTTATTAAGCAGTCTGGTGGTAAAGGACAATATGGTCACGTTTGGATTAAATTCGAGCCGCTTGAAAGAGGTCAGGGCTTTGTGTTTGAAAACAAAGTGGTTGGTGGGACTGTACCAAGAGAATTTATCAGCCCAGTAGAAAAGGGGTTAGAGGAAGCTTTGGTAAGTGGGTTAATTGCTGGTTATCCGGTTGTGGATATGAAAGCTAGTTTGTATGATGGTTCTTATCATGATGTAGACTCTTCAGAAGTGGCATTTAAAGTGGCGGCTTCTTTGGCGTTTAAATCTGGCTTCATGCAAGCAGATCCGGTTTTGCTAGAGCCGATTATGAAAGTTGAAGTAGAGACTCCAGAAGAGTACATGGGCGATGTAATGGGTGATATTAACTCTCGTCGAGGTAGAATTTTGGGTATGGAGACTAAGGGTGATGCGCATACTATTTCTGCGGAAGTGCCTTTAGAGTCAATGGTTGGTTATGCTACTGATTTGCGCTCTATGAGTAAGGGTCGTGCAGTATATTCTATGGAATTCGAATGTTATCGCGAGGTTCCATCGAGTGTACAAGAGGCAATTGCAAGTGGAAAAAATAATTAAAAAATTAAAATTAAATTTGTTTTTCGATAAAGAGCTATTTTTAGGAGTAATTTGTTATGGCTAAGGGTGTATTTGAACGAAAGAAGTCTCACGTTAATATTGGGACAATTGGTCACGTTGATCACGGTAAAACAACTTTGACAGCAGCTATTACTAAGGTTCTCAGTGAAAAAGGTCAAGCAGAATTTAGAGGTTTTGCGTCTATTGATAATGCGCCTGAAGAAAGAGAACGTGGTATTACGATTGCAACATCTCATGTTGAGTATGAAACAGCTAAGCGTCACTATGCGCACATTGACTGTCCTGGTCATGCTGACTATGTAAAAAACATGATTACTGGTGCGGCCCAAATGGATGGTGCTATTTTAGTAGTATCTGCCGCTGATGGTGCTATGCCTCAGACTCGTGAACATATCGTGTTAGCAAAGAACGTTGGTATTCCAACGCTAGTTGTCTTTTTAAATAAAGTAGATATGGTAGACGATCCTGAAATGGTAGAAATGGTAGAAGAAGAAATCAGAGAATTGTTAAATAAATATGATTTCCCTGGCGATAAAATACCATTTATTAGAGGCGCGGCTGTTAAAGCTTTGGAAGGTGATACTGGTGAGCTTGGTAAACTAGCAATTGAAAGATTGATGGATGCCGTTGACACCTTTATTCCAGAACCAGTTAGAGATATTGATAAGCCTTTCTTGATGCCAGTAGAAGGTGTGTTTTCGATTTCAGGTCGTGGTACAGTAGCAACAGGTAAAATTGAACGTGGTGTTATTCATACCGGTAATGAAGTAGAAATCATCGGCTTTGGTAAAAAATTAAAAAGTACAGTAACCGGTGTTGAAATGTTCCGTAAGACTATGAATGATGGTCAAGCGGGTGATAACGTTGGTCTGTTATTACGTGGTGTTAATAAAGAAGATATTGAAAGAGGTATGGTTGTTGCCGTTCCTGGTTCAGTAGCTCCTCATAAAAAGTTTAAATGTAAAGCTTACATTTTGACTAAAGATGAAGGCGGACGTCATAGTCCATTCTTTAAGGGATACCGTCCACAATTCTATTTTAGAACTACAGACGTAACTGGTATCGTTGATCTTCCAGCAGGACGTGAAATGGTGATTCCAGGTGATAACGTAGATCTACAAGTAGAATTAATTTCTTCAATTGCAATGGAAAAAGATTTGAGATTTGCAATTCGAGAAGGTGGAAGAACTGTTGGATCTGGTGTTGTAACTGAAATAATTGAATAATTAGGTTTACAACATGAAAAAACAAAAAATACGTTTAACTCTTAAGTCGTATGACCATCGTTTGTTAGACAAGGCTGTGAAGCAAATTGTAATGACAGTTAGAAAGACGGGATCAACTTTGATTGGTCCCATCCCAATGCCTAATAAAAAGCGTTGTTTTACAGTTTTGCGTTCACCGCACGTTAACAAAAAGTCACGCGAACAATTTGAGCTTACTACGCACCGTAGGGTATTAGATATAGTCTCTCCATCTGATCAAACTATGAACGAGTTAATGCGATTAAATATATCTTCTGGTGTAGACGTTGAAATTTGCTAACAGGGTGATCATCAGAAAGGAAATTAAATGATTAACGGTTTATGGGGAAAAAAAATAGGCATGACTGAAGTATTTCATGGCGATTTAGCGCTACCAGTAACAGTGGTAGACGCTTCAGGCTGGTATTTTCTTCAGGTTAAAACTGTCGAAAACGACGGTTATACTGCTGTTAAGGTAGGTTGTTTGAAATCTAGATATAGAAAAGATGGTTTCAAATCAGATTATCTTAAAAAGCTGGATGATTATTTTGATTATGTAAAAGAGCTTAAAGTAAAAGATTCATTAGAGAATCTTACGATTGGCAATGAGGTTGATTTTGGACTTGCTGCATTGGAATCTGGCGATGAAGTTGATGTCATAGGCACAACTAAGGGTGCTGGGTTTGCTGGTGTAGTTAGGCGCCATAATTTCGGTGGTGGTAGAGCCAGTCATGGTGGTAAAAACTCCGAAAATAGGCCAGGCTCAATCAGTTTTTGGCATACACAAGGTAAGGTTATTAAAGGTAAAAGAATGGCCGGACATATGGGTGTAGAACGTAAAACTGTGAAGAGTTTGGAATTGGTAAGAATAGATTCTGAAGCTAAATTGATTTTAGTTAAAGGATCGATTCCAGGTAAATCAGGTTCTTTGGTATTTGTTCGTAAGTATAAATAGGTATAGACATGAGCAGTCAGGTTATAGCACCTAAAGACTTAGGTATTAATGGTAAACCGGAAAAAGATGCATCGGTAGGTGTTGCAATCTGGACCCGTGTTTTATTACAAAATTGGAGACAGGGGACTGTTGGTTGTAAGGGCCGTGCAGACGTTTCATTTTCAGGTAAAAAACCTTGGAAACAAAAAGGAACAGGTCGTGCACGTGCAGGTATGGCTAGTTCGCCATTATGGCGTAAGGGCGGTGTGATTTTTGGTCCAATGCCTAGAGTTCGTAAGTTAAAAACGGCTAAAAAGGTTAAACAATTAGTTTTATATACTGTTTTATGTGATTTATTAAAACAAGAAAAACTGATATCCTTAAAATGGGGTTTATTAGGTGATAAGCCTAAGACTTCTTATGCTTCTACTTTATTAAAAGAAGCGGGATTGTTTGGAAAAAAGGTTTGTTTAGTTTTACAGCCAGGTGACGTTATTCAACAGGCTTCATTTTCAAATATAACTAATTTAAAAATGGTTTTATTTGATCAAATTAATGTAGTTGATTTAATTTCAGCAAATTATGTTGTGATATTTGAGCAAGACTTTGATGCACTTAAAGAGGTAGTTTCGAAATGGATTTAAGTTTACAGGATATAATTCGGGGTGCAGTTGTAAGTAGCAAAGCGCAGCAAATTAATGCTGGACAACGTAAACTAGTTTTACGTGTTCATCCTGCAGCCAACAAGCTTTTGGTTAAAGAAGCAATAGAAAAACTATTCGAGGTTAAGGTTGATTCAATTAGAATCTTGAATAGAAAAGGAAAAAATCGGCTTGTTCGTCGTCATAAAGTAACTGGTGCTTTAGAAAAAAGAGCTATTATTACTTTAAAAGAAGGCTATCAGGTTGATGTGTTTGGTCAATCTGAAGTAGGAACTTCAGATGCGTCTGCAATGACGAAACAGGAAAAATAAACGTGAGTTTTGGGATTTAAAATATGGCAATTATATCAAGAAAGCCACGTAATTCTTCTTTAAGATTTCAGAGTTTTTTGTCTAGTAAAGATATTACTAAGACAACCCCTGAAAAAAGTTTAGTCGTTGGACTTAGAAAGAAGGGTGGCAGAAACAGTTACGGTAGAATTACTGTTAGACACCGCGGTGGTGGTGCAGACCGTAAATATAGAATCGTAGATTTTGCTCGCAGAGAACGCAATATCGAAGGAACAGTTTCATCTGTGGAGTATGATCCAAACAGAAACGTTCGTATCGGATTGGTAGTATACGCAAACGGGCTTAAAACTTATATTTTATTACCAGAGAAATTAGAAGTTGGTAGTAAAATATATGCAGGTGTAGATGCCGAGCCTAAGGTTGGCAATTGTATGCCATTGTCTTTGGTTCCAGCAGGTTTTTTTGTGCATAATGTAGAACTTACTCCTGGTAGGGGTGGCCAAATTGCTCGTGGAGCAGGTACATCAGCTCAGATTATGGGTAAGTCAGAAGGTTATGCTACTTTAAAAATGCCATCAGGCGAAATCAGAATGGTTTCACTTGATTGTTGGGCTACAATTGGTGTACTTGGTAACGCTGATTATAAAAATATTTCTTGGGGTAAAGCTGGTCGTACTCGTCAACGTGGTTTTAGATCAAGTGTTCGTGGTATGGCTATGAACCCAGTTGACCACCCACACGGTGGTGGTGAAGGACGTTCTAAATCTGGTTCACATCCTTCTACTCCTTGGGGTAAGGGTTGTAAAGGAACAAGAACAAGACGTCGCAAAAATTCGCTGATCATTAGGAGGCGAAAAAGCAAAAAGCAAAGTAATGCTTGAGGATAATTAATTATGGCAAGATCGTCTAAGAAGGGGCCTTGGGTTGACCTTTCATTAATGGAAAAAGTAGAAAGAGCTAAGTCGGACACAAAAAAAGTTGCAATTAAAACTTGGTCTAGACGTAGCATGGTAATTCCAACTTTTGTGGGAATGACTATTTCTGTACATGATGGAAGAAAATTTGTGGCTGTTTATATAACAGAAAATATGGTTGGTCATTATCTTGGTGAATTTGTACCAACTAGAACTTTTAGAATGCACAGTGGACAAAGACAAGCTGGAAAGGGAGGCGATAAGTAAGCTATGAAATTTAATGCAATAGCAAAATTCGTTAGAGTTTCTCCTTATAAATTACGTCCACTTGTTGATAACATACGTGGTAAGAGCGTAAAATATGCATTAGGCTGGCTAGCTGCCTATGGAGCACAAAAAGCTGTTCCTGTTCAAAAATTAATTGAATCAGCGTCCGCTAATGCAAAACACTTGCATGACATAGAAAAAAATGATCTTTATGTTTGCGAAATTAAGGTCGATCAAGGCCCTACGTTTAAATATTTTAAACCAGGTGCTATGGGTAGGTCTAATGTGTATCGTAAACGTTTAAGTCATATTAGTGTGATTTTAAAAAATAGAGATGCAAATTAAAGATTCAAGAGGTTGATTGTGGGACAAAAGGTTAACCCTGTAAGCTTTAGATTAGGTGTTTATAGGGATTGGGATGCTAGTTGGTTTGCTCGTGGAAAGACATACGGCAAATTTTTGATGCAGGATTTTAAAATTAGAAAATATCTAGATGATATTTTAGGTAAGGCAGAGGTTTCACGCGTCAAAATCGAAAGAGTTGGCGAAGACATCCGAGTTATTATTTATTCTGCTCGTGTTGGTGTTGTAATTGGTAAAAAAGGTCAAGAAATTGATGCTATTAGAAAAAACCTTTCTAAAGCGATTGGTGTTAATAGTATTGAAGTTTCAGTCCAGGAAGTTAAAAATCCTGAACTGAACGCCGTTTTAGTTGCTAAAAACATAGCAGTACAGTTAGAAAATCGTGCTAATTTTAAACGTGTAATGAAAAAATCTGCTGCTATGACCATGAAAAGTGGTGCAAAAGGTGTAAAGATTTGTTGCGCAGGTCGTCTTGGTGGAGCAGAAATTGCTAGGGCGGAATGGACTAGGGTTGGCTCTACGCCATTACATACTTTAAGATCAGATGTTGATTATGGTTTAGCAGAAGCTAAAACTAAGTATGGCATTTTAGGGATCAAGGTATGGATTTGTCGCGGAGAATATCGTATTATAAAGGGTATGCCAACTTTAGTTTGAGCTATATATTGAAAGCTGTTAATTATGTTAATGCCTAAAAAAGTTAAATATAGAAAAGTTCAGCGTGGCCGAAGAAAAGGTTTGTCTAAGGGCGCAAGAACAATTGAATTTGGTGAATTTGGCTTACAAGCGATTACACCTGTTTGGTTGTCTTCTCGTCAAATAGAAGCTATGCGAGTGACACTTTCAAGACAATTAAAAAAAGTGGGTAAACTTTTTTTAAGAGTTTTCCCAGATAAACCAGTTAGTAAAAAACCAGCTGAAACTCGTATGGGTAAGGGTAAAGGAAACCCTGAAGAATGGGTAGCAGTTGTAAAAAGAGGTCGTATCATCTGTGAGGTCGAAGGTGTTACAGAGGATGAAGCTAAAAAAATGTTTAAATTGGTTAATTGCAAGTTACCTTTAAAAACTCGTTTTGTTAAAAGAGGTACGGAAGAACATAGACCAAATGAATAAAGAAAAAGAAATTTTAAAAAGTGCTAATGCAGAGCAATTAGTTGAAAAGGTAGTAGAGTATCGTACTAATCTTTTTAAATTAAGACTTGCGTCTACAACTGGGCACGTTAAAGATTATTCTCAATTCAAAAAGTTGAGAGCAAATTTAGCGCGTGCATTAACTTATTTGCAGCAGACAGGACTTTAAGGGTTTATATGGTTAAAAATTTAGATGTTTCGGAAAAAACAAAATTTTTGCAAGGTGAAGTTATCTCATCAGCTATGGATAAAACCGTAACTGTAAAGGTTTCTAGATCACGTAAACACCCTAAGTTACAAAAAATCGTTAGAGATTTTAAAACTTATAAGGTGCATGACGAGCAAAATGAGGCCGTAGTTGGTGATTTAGTTGAATTTTACCAAGGGCGTCCAAAGTCAAAAACTAAGTATATGTATTTACATCGGGTATTGCCCAAAGTATAAGGATATCCTATGATTCAAAAAGAATCAGTTTTGGTGGTTGCCGATAATTCTGGTGCAAAAAAGCTTAAATGTATCCATATAGTTGGTAGTACACGTAAACGTTTTGCATATTTAGGCGATCTTGTTAAGTGCTCCGTTAAAATTGCCATTCCAGGCGGAATGGTTAAAAAGGGCGAAGTTGTAGATGTTGTTGTTGTTAGAACAAGAAAAGAATACAGACGCCCTGACGGTAGTTATATTAGATTTGGAGAAAATGCAGGGGTTATTGTTAAAGAAAAAAATGAACCAGTTGCAACACGTATTTTCGGGCCGATTGCCAGAGAATTACGAAGCAAAGGGTTTGCTAAAATCATCTCTTTAGCCCCAGAAGTTTTGTAAGGGGAATTGGAATATGTTAAGTAGCATTAAAAAGAATGACAATGTGTTTGTCGTTACTGGAAAAGATAAGGGAAAACAAGGTAATGTTATTGAAGTTTTCCCTAAAAAAGGTAAAGTTAGAGTTAAGGGCGTGTCTATAATTACTAAGCACGTTAAGCCGCGTAAGCAAGGTGAAGCTGGCGGAATAGTAAAAACAGAGAGTCTAATAGACCTTTCTAATGTAATGTTGGTCTGTACTTCTTGTAGCAAGCCAACTAGAATTGGCGCAAAATTAGCTGATTCTAACGGTAAAAAGGTTAGAATCTGTAGACGCTGTAAGCAGACAATATAACCACAATTGAAAGTAGATAGATGTTAAAGTCCCGTCTAGAAGATTTATACAATAATGAAATTAGGCCTCGTTTAAAAGAAAAACTAGGTCTAGAAAATACAATGCAAATTCCTAAATTAAGTAAAATTGTACTTAATATAGGAGTTAGAGACGCGGTTGTAGATAGTAAAACTGTGCAAATAGCTGCCGATGCTTTGAAATTGATTGCTGGACAAAATCCAGTTAAGACCAAGGCACGTAAATCTATTGCGGGTTTTAAAATCAGAGAAGGTATGCCAATCGGAACAATGGTTACTTTGAGACGTAGAAATATGTACGATTTTCTTGATAAATTGATCAATTTATCATTGCCAGTTGTGCGTGATTTCCAAGGTGTACCGGATAAATTCGATCACCGTGGTGGCTACAATCTTGGTATTAAGGATTGGACTATTTTTCCGGAATTAGATCTTGATTCATTTAGCAAAGTTTATGGCTTGAATGTTACTATTCAAACCACAGCTAAAACAGATGAACACTGTTATGAATTGCTCAAAGAATTAGGTATGCCGTTTAAGAAGAAAAAATAAGGTATTAAATAGTGGCAAAAAAATCATTAATAGAAAAAGCAAAAAGAACGCCTAAATTTTCAACACAAGGATACAATCGTTGTCAAAAATGTGGCCGCGCTAGGGGTTACATGAGCTTGTTTACGATTTGTAGGATTTGTTTCAGAAAATTCGCTTCTGAAGGTTTGTTGCCGGGTGTTAAAAAAACAAGTTGGTAAAAATTTAAAAAGGTTAATATTGATATGTCTAGAGATGCGATAGGCGATTTTCTAACGATTATTAGAAATGGAATAGCAAGATCAAAAGATGTTGTGGTAGCTCCATACTCTAATATGAGATTTGAATTAGCTAAAATTCTAAAAGAAGAAGGTTTTGTAGACAACTTTGTTGTGGTAGAAACCGAGCAATCAAAAAGAGGTTTAAAGCTTTTTTTGCGTTATATGGATGGTGAATCTGCTATTCATGAAATTAAACGTGAAAGTACACCTGGAAGACGAAAATATACTAGGGCTCATGATTTGAAACCGGTAATTGGTGGTCTTGGTGTCTCTATAATTACCACTAGCAGTGGTGTTATGACTAATAAGAAGGCTAAAGAACTAAAGGTTGGTGGCGAAATTGTTTGTACAGTTTGGTAAAAGGTTATAGCTATGTCAAAAATCGGTAGAAAACCTATCGACGTTAATAACGTCAAGATAGAACTAAAAGGTCCTGACGTTCATTACCAAGGTAAGAATGCGTCTGGTATACATACGTTGCCATATTTTTTAGAAGCAACGTTAGAAGATAATCATTTAAAGATAGATTTAAAAAGTAATCCAAGACAAAATAAAAAGTTTTGGGGTTTGCACAGGGCATTACTTGCCAATAAAATTTATGGTGCTAGCCAGAATTTTGAGAAAAAATTACTTATCAAGGGCTTAGGTTTTAAAGCTGAGCTTTCTGGTAGAAATGTTAAATTCGCTCTTGGTTATAGCCATAAAGTAGAGTTTACTTTGCCGGACAATGTTTTGTTTAATGTCGATAAGACTGGACAAAATTTGACACTTCAATCTTTTGATAAGGAATTATTGGGTAAGGTTTGTGATCAAATTAGATCTTTAAGACCACCTGAGCCTTACAAGGGAACTGGCATTCGCTATGAGGATGAAGTTATTATTCGCAAAGCTGGTAAAACTAAAGCGTAATTTAAGGAATTTTTAGAATGTCGTTAATTAAAAAAATAAATAAAAATAAGTCTCGTCGTTCACAACGAGTACATTTTAAGATACGTACGCAAGGGCACTTAAGAATTACCGTTTTTAGAAGTTTGAACCAAATTTATGGTCAAATTATTGACGATTCTATAGGTAAAACATTAGTTAGTTGTTCATCTTTAGAGATGAAAAATTTGACTGGTGATAAAAAAACAGTTGCCAGAGAAGTTGGTTTAGAGCTTTCAAAACGGGCAAAAGAGCAGAATATTACTGATAATTTAGCTTTTGATAGAGGAAGATTTCTTTATCATGGCCGCGTAAAATCTTTTGCAGATGGTTTGCGAGAAGGTGGCCTTAAATTTTAAGGAAATAAATCAATCATGGAAAATAATTTTGTTGATGCAGTAATTAGTGTTAGACGTGTTACCAAAGTAACTAAAGGTGGAAAAAGATTTGGATTTTCTGCTTTTGTAGTAACTGGGGATAGAGAAGGTAGAATTGGAATTGCACAAGGCAAAAGTAAAGAAGTTTCTTCTGCTATTGCCAAGGCTACAGCACGTGCTAGAAAGAAATTAATCACAATACCTGTACGTGGTACTACAATTGCATATCCAGTAGTTGGTAGACATGGTGCAAGTGAAGTAATTATTCGTTCAGCGTTCAGAGGAACTGGCGTAATTGCTGGTGGGGCTGTTCGTTCGGTAATGGATGTGCTTGGAATTAAAGATGTTTTGGCTAAATCAGTTGGGTCATCTAATAAACAAAACGTAGTTAAAGCTACGCTAAATGCTTTAGCAAAATTACGTTCTGCACAACATCTAGCAAAACTACGTGGTAAAACAGTTGAAGAAGTTGTACGAGGTGCGCATGTATCAGTTGAATAATTTGGCTCCACTAACTAAAAAAAGAAAACGTGTTGGTAGAGGCGGTAAATTAGGCGGTACTTCAGGTAAGGGTAGCAAAGGTCAAAAGGCTCGTTCTGGCGGTTATGTAAGAGCGGACTTTGAAGGCGGACAAATGCCTTTAACTAGAAGAATCCCAAAAAGAGGTTTTAATAATGCTCGCTTTAGAGACGATGTTACAATTGTAAGTATCGCAGCTCTGGAAAAGCATTTTGAAAACGGTGCAGAAATTACAAAAGCAGTCTTAGTTGATAAAGGTTTAATCAAAAAAGCAGGCTTGTTGAAAATTTTAGGCGGAAGTGAATTGTCTAAAAAATTAACAGTAGTTGCTGATCAATTTAGTAAGACTGCAGAACAATCAATTAAAGAAGCTGGTGGAGAAGTTCGTTTTATAAAGGAGAGCTAGCGCCGTGATAGTTGTAAAAAGCTTTAAAAATATGTTTAATATCCCTGAGTTAAAAAATAAAATATTGTTTACTTTGGGTGTTTTGATTGTTTATCGTCTTGGTACCATTATTCCAATTGTTGGGGTAAATGTTAAGTTGCTATCTGATTTCATGAAGCAGGCTTCGGTCTTGGGTAGTTTCTTTAAATATTTGGATACTTTTTCGGGATCTAGTTTTGATCGTTGTACTTTATTTTCGCTAGGTATTTCGCCCAACATTACAGCTTCAATTATGATGCAGCTTTTGGGCATGAGTATACCAAGTTTGGAGCGTTTGCTTAAAGAAGGTGAGTTTGGCCGTAAGATCTTTAATCAATATACCAGATATTTAACTTTGGGTTTAAGCATACTTTATAGTACTTCTTATGCTATCTTTTTAGAAAATCAGGGCTTAGTTTTAGATCCAGGTTGGGGTTTTAGAATTTTGTTTATAATGTCCATGGTAGCGGGCTCTATGTTTGTGATGTGGCTTGGTGAGCAAATTTCTATTTATGGGATTGGCAATGGTGCATCAATGATTATTTTTGCAGGCATTGTAGCTCGTTTTCCAATCGACGTGATGAAAACTATTGTAGCGATTGATTTAGGTAGAATTGGAATTTTTACAGCGTTATTTATTTTGGTGTTCTTCTTGGCTGTAATAGCCTGTATAGTGTTTTTGGAAAAAGGCGAACGCAAAATTCCAGTGCAATATGCACGTAGAATGGTTGGCAATAGAATGTATGCCGGACAGAGCTCTTACATACCATTTAAGATTAATGCGGTAGGTGTAATGCCTGTAATATTTGCATCTTCAATGTTGCAAATACCGATGTATATTATAGGTATGTTATCGAGTAAGTTTCCGGCATTAAAGGCTTTGCCAGAATACTTTTCACCAACTGGTATAATGTATAATGCAACTACTTTTATTTTGATTATGTTCTTTACTTTCTTTTACACGGCTTTAATTTTTGATCCAAAAGAATTGGCTCAAAATATGAAAAAGGGCGGTGGATTTATTCCTGGCGTAAGGCCCGGTAGTAGAACGGAGCAGTTTTTTGATTACATTTTGACACGTTTGGGCCTTTTAGGAGCGGTTTATTTAGGTATTCTATCTATTTTACCAAACTTACTTTTAGTAATGATACCTACTATGCCTTTTTATTTGGGTGGTACGGCGTTATTGATTGTAGTTGGGGTTGCATTAGAAACGTCTTCTCAGGTGGAATCATACCTAGTTGAGCATCGTTATGAACGTTTTTTATCAACCAAAGGACGATAAAGGAATATAGAGTTGAATTTGCCTAAAAGAATAGTTATTTTTATTGGTTTACCGGGTTCTGGAAAAGGCACTCTTTCTAGCATGTGTGTTAAAGAGTTAGGTTGGAAACAACTTTCAACTGGAGATCTTTGTAGAAAGCATATAGCAGAACAGACTGAAATTGGTAAAAGAATAGATTTTGCCATAAAATCTGGTAAACTAGTTTCTGATAGCATTATTTCTGAGATGGTCTTTGATTGGTTGATTACTAGTTTTGAGTCTGTAAACACCGTGATTTTTGATGGTTTTCCTAGGACTGTCGTACAAGCTGAATTATTGCAAAATTATTTGAAAGATAATTTTAAAAAAGATGGTTGTAAGATCAGTATATTTAGGCTAGATGTTTCTACACATGTTGTTAAAAATAGGGTCGCAGATAGAGTTATTTGTAGCAATAAAGAGTGTCAAGCTGGTTATTCTATTAATAAAAATTCTAAATTTTATCCTAAAAATGAGAATGTTTGTGATAAGTGTGGAAGCTTGTTAACTAGAAGACCAGATGATTCCGGTGATTCAGTAGATTTGAGATTAGAAACCTATCTTTATAACGAAGTTCAACTTTTAAGTTTTTTTAGGTCATCTGGGTATGAAGTGATCGGCTTAAATGCTGATGCATCAGTGGATATTGTTTTTAATGAATTAAAGCAAGCGTTGCAATTATGATCTTAATCAAAAATAAAGCCTCTATTATAAAAATGGAGGTGGCGGGAAAATTGCTTTCAAGTTTGTTTGATGACATTGACGGTATTCTTAAATCTGGAATTACCACAGCCGATATTGATAATTGGGTGGACTTGGAGCTAAAAAAAAGGGGCCTTGTTTCTAAAACTAAGGGATACATGGGTTATCAACATTCCAGTTGTATTTCGGTTAATGATGAGGTTGTGCATGGTGTGCCAAGCAAAAAAAAATCATTAAAGCGTGGTGATTTGGTAAAGATTGATGTATGTGCGTCTTGGAAGGGTTATTGTGCCGATATGGCTCGATGCTTTTTTGTAGAAGTAGATGATAGTCAGCAAAAAGCATTTAAAATGGTTGACGTAGCAACTCGTGCCTTATTCGCCGGAGTTGGTATGGCGGTTGTTGGTAATAGGCTTTCAGATATTTCTGCAGCAATTCAACGAGTGGTAGAAGAAGAAGGTTATGGCATAGTGAGAGATTTTGCTGGACATGGTATTGGTAAATCAATGCACGAAGAGCCAGAAATATTAAACTATGGCGAACCAGGAAAAGGTCCAATTTTAAGAGCTGGTATGACTTTTGCAATCGAACCTATGATTACCGAAGGTGGTTACCAGGTGTACGTAGAAAACGATGGATGGACGGTTAAAACAGAAGATAAAAGTTGGGCGGCACATGTTGAGGATACTATTTTGATAACTGATAATGGTCCTGTTTTTTTAACCAGGCAGCAGAATTGAAAATGAAACAAAAAGAAGATATTGTTAGCGTTGAGGGCGTTGTGTTAGAAGCGCTTCCAAATGCGGTGTTTAAGATAAAAATTGAGGGTGATCATATAGTTCTGGGGCATGTTTCTGGTAAGATGCGAATGAATTATATAAGAATTTTGCCTGGAGATAAAGTTATAATTGAGTTGTCTCCTTATGATTTGACTAAGGGTAGGATTGTACGAAGGTACAAGTGATAGAATTGGGAATACAATATGAAAGTTAGAACTTCGGTTAAAGTTATGTGTGATGCGTGTAGGGTTATTAAAAGACACGGCGTCATCAGAATTATTTGTCCTAAAAATCCTCGCCACAAGCAGCGACAAGGGTAACTTTAAGAAAAAATTAAGGATTAATTGATATGGCAAGAGTTTCAGGTGTAAATCTTCCCAATAGCAAACGTGTAGAATACGGACTTACGTATGTTTTTGGAATAGGATTGAAATCATCTAGAGATATTTTAACTAAGGTTGGTATCGACTACAATAAGCGCGTAAAAGATTTAAGTGATGGTGAAGTTGCTTTGATCGAAAAAGAAGTTAGTAATAATTTCGTGACTGAGGGAGATTTAAGGAAAGAAATTACCTTAAATATTAAGCGCCTACAGGAAATTGGTAGTTATAGAGGTTCTCGTCACAAAAAGGGTTTACCTTGTCGTGGTCAAAGAACTAAAACAAATGCCAGGACCAAAAAGGGACCTCGTCGTGCAGGTGGTGCGATTGCATTGAAGCGTAAAGTAGCTAAAAAGTAATTAACTGGTGTTAGTTCGTAGAAGGTTATAATGACTTACAAAAAGAAAACTAAAAAAGCGAAAAGAAGAGTTGATTCGGTTGTGGCGCATGTCAAATCCAGCTTCAACAATACTCTTGTAACTATTACTACTTTAGAGGGCGATGTCCTTTTATCGATGAGTTCAGGAAGAATGGGATTCAAAGGTTCTCGTAAGGGTACTCCTTTTGCAGCATCTCAAATTGCAACAACTTTGCATAAAGATATGGTGCCACTTGGAGTTAAAAATATCGAGATCAATCTACAGGGTCCTGGGTCAGGCAGAGAATCTGTTGTTCGTGCATTTCAATCGGCAGGACTTAATATTACTGTCTTAAGAGATGTTACACCTTTGCCTCACAATGGTTGTCGTCCACCAAAGAAACGTAGGGTTTAAGCAATATGAATAGAAAATTAAAACGTATAGCCGATCAGTTAGAAAAAAAAGCACCGGTAGCAGCGGGAAAAACTCCTGAGCGTCGTGGTAAAAAACTTTCTGGTTATGGTACTCAACTTTTAGAAAAACAAAAAGTTAAATGTATTTATGGCGTTTACGAAAAACAGTTTAAAAGATTTTACTCTTTGGCAGTAAAAACAGAAGGTAGTCCGGGGGATAACTTGTTAAGCCTTTTGGAAAGAAGATTAGATAATATTGTTTATCGTTTAAAATTTTCGGTTACCAGAGCTCAGGCTAGACAAGTAGTAGTTCATGGTCATGTGTTTGTAAATGGTAAACGTGTTTATTCTCCATCTTACCTAATTTCGGTTGGTGATGTTGTAACAATGGCTCCAAATGTTTCCGATAAACCAAAGTTCTTAGAACAAGTTGTCGACAAACGTTTAAGCATTGGGATCAAAGTGCCGGAATGGTTGGAGCTTGATAGCAAAAACCGTAAGGGAATTGTTCTACGTATGCCAGTTAGATCTGATGTACAAGCTCCAATTGAAGAACATTTAATTGTTGAATTGTATTCTAAGTAGTATGAGGCCTTATAGGTTAGTTTGGATGGTTGATAGTTTGTTGTCGTGTGGGGAGAACTTTTTAATATGAGTAATAAATTAGAGTACAGGCCTCTAACTATTCCTAAGGTTCAGTGGAATAAGAAAAATTTAACTGAGACGTATGGTGAGTTAGTTGCACAGCCTTTAGAGCCAGGATTTGGTGTTACTTTGGGTAATGCGCTCAGAAGAATTTTGTTGGGTTCTATCGAGGGTTCAGCTATTACTTCTGTAATTATTCAAGGTGTTAATAATGAATTTGCTTCAATTCCAAATGTAGTGGAAGATGTAATGCAAATCTTGTTAAACATTAAGGGCATTGTTATTAAAAATAGTACAGGACAATCGGGTAGCATGACTTTGCAATTCAAAGGACAAGGTATTGCAAAAGCAGGTGATATTCAATTAGATAGTCATTTAAAAATAGTAAACCCAGACCATGTGATTGCAACTGTGTCTGCTGGCGGAGATCTTGATATTACATTTACAGTTGAATCTGGACGTGGTTATCAGCCTGCGCAATGGCCTTTAGGTAAGGGTATTCAAGAAGATAGTAGGATTTATTTAGATGCAATGTTTTCGCCAGTATCAAAAGTTTTTTTTGATGTAGAGAAAACCATGGTTGGTAAAGATATTGATTATGATAGATTAACTCTTAAAATAAATACTAATGGTGCAGAATCGTCAACTGAAGTTTTAAACTACAGTGTGTCTGTGCTTAGATCTCAGTTAGAGCATTTCTTGATTTCTACAGAAATTCCATTTAATAGCTTCTCAGAAGTTGTTGCGGAAAATCCTGTAGAAGTAGAGGATGATTCCCAAGGTCTTGGTTTAGATTCAGCGGCCACTGTTGATATTTTGCTTAAGCCCATTGATGAATTAGAACTATCTGCAAGAGCTCATAACTGTTTGATTAATGCAGGTAAAAAACGCATCTTAGATCTTGTTAATCTTAGTCGCGATGAAGCTTTAAACCTTAAAAACTTTGGTAGTAAGTCACTAAATGAAGTGGAAGATAGCCTAAGATCATTGGGTTTAGCGTTTGGTGCTAACATTAAAGAAACTGATATTAAAAAGATTTTAAAAGTAAAATCTGACGAAGACTAATTTGATAATTTTAGAGAAATATTAGAGATAAACTATGAATCATCAGAATGGCCGTAAAAAGCTAAATATGAAGTCTTCTTTTAGGAAGGCATATTTGCGAAATCAATTAATTCATCTAATTACATATGGCACTTTAAAAACCACTAAAGCCAATGCTAGAGAAGTTAAAAGATTTGCAGAAAAATTAGTTACAATTGCTCGTCGTGGTAATGATTTAAAAAATCGTAGACACGCCGAAAGTTTGTTGCCTTACAAAGCAGAAGCTTTAAACAAATTATTTACTGAAATTGCACCACGTTATACAGAACGTCCAGGTGGGTACACTAGATTAGTACCAATGGGTCGTCGTATGGGTGACTTGGCAACTATTTCACGCTTAGAATGGGTAATGTAACTAAAAGTCTGATAGAACAGGCTCTGGTAGAAGTGCGAAAGTTCATTTTATCTGACGGTGGCGATCTTGAAGTCACAAAAGTTATAGACCATCAAGTGTTTATAAAATTAAAGGGGGCATGCGTTGGCTGCCCTCTTTCTTTTTATACTGTTCAAATGGGCATATCACGTGCCCTCAAAGAAAAAATATCAAGTCAAATTGAAGTGATTTTAGAAGATGAAGATTAAACATTAGTTATGCTTAAATAATCTTAAACTCTTTTTTTAGTTGATTATTAGGATAATTGTGTGTATAGAATAGGTTTTTAAGTACAGTAGTTTAAAAACCTAAATCTAAGGAGCGTTATGAAAGATTTGAGAGTAAGTCTTTTTTGGCTATCTGTTATGTCTTATTCAATTTACACGCTTTCATCAGATTCAAATCCATCTAGCAAAAGCTGGAGCGAAATTTTAGAAGAAAGTAGACCATTGCTTTGGCCTGAATGTTATGATTTTTATAAAAAAGAATTGGAGTCTGTACAGGTAAGTTTGACCGGGTCGGACTTAAATGAAGAACAAATTAAACGTTTAAGGCACTTAGAGCTTTCGTATATAAATTGTATTCAACATTCTAAAGATATGAAAAAAATGTTTGAAAATGAGTATTTAAAAATTAAAAAATAGTTAAATCTTATTTTTTTTCCATATAGGATTCAAATTTAGCAATTGCATCCTTTAGTGCAGCGACGTTCTGTCTCTCTGGCTCTACAAAATAAGTTAAACCCAAACCTTCATTATGTCTACGTCTAGTGGCTAAAATATCAAATTTTTTGGCGGTTAAATCCTTCGAAATTTCGGTATACATGACATGCGAACTTGTCCAATAAGAACTCCATGCTATAATTGAATTGGTGGCTGGGTTATAAGAAACATCAGGTTCGGTTGATCCTATCTCTATGGCGCTAGCGGCTTTACCAGTATCACCAGAGATAACTAATTGGTTATTTAATAATAATACGCTTAAAAATAACCATATTTTTTTATTAAACATTTTAGTATTTCTTTCGTAATGATGTAAAATTTATATTCTGATTAATTTTAAAGTAAAGAAGATCTGTTGTGAAGATATTATTTATAGTCGTTTTAGTGTGGAGTAATTTAAATATTTTGTCGTGTGATCGTTTAGGTGAGGTAGTAGAAATTAGGGCTGCTATCGATCAATTTGATATTAAACATAAGGCACAAGCAACGATAGCTGATCTATTAAGGGAAAATATAAATGTATCTGAACATGATTTAAGGTATCAAGAATCGATTGTCGGTTCACTAGAGCGCGAATGCCAGGAATTAAGAAAAATGCTGATAGCTAAATTGGCGGCATGTCAGAAAAAATAGTTTTTAGGTTCGCTATTTTGGCTTGCTAAAAAACAAAAAAAGGATAGCCTAAATGGAGTAATTGATCCATTTTTGGGAGTTTAAATTGTTTAAGCGTTTAGTACTTGTAGGTTTGATGTTAGCGACCATAAATATGAACTGTGTTGATCAGGAAAGCTTAACATACCAAGCTTTAGGAGCATACTTCCAAGAATTAATGGATCAAGATGATGACATGGTAGAAACGATTAAAACCAATTTTGGGGTTTCTGATCCAGCTTTGATTGATTTTTTAATTGAACAACTTGATCCAATTAACTTAGCGATTGATCTATTTAAACAGTATTTTACTTTAGAAGAAATAAAAACTATTGTAGCTTTCCATACTTCTAATACTGGCCGTAAATTTGGTAATTTATTTCAGGTGGTGATGCAAGATTATAGTTATGTTTTAAATCAAAGAATACAAGATTGTAAATTGGCAATTGCAACTATAATTGTAGAGACTAATAAACAATGATCTTAGTAATTGTATTATATGCCTTATTTGCGCTGACCTTTTCAGTAGCGAAAAAAGCACTATTATGTAGTTCTCCATTAATTTTAACGTGGGCTAGAACCTTGATTAGTGCGGCATGTTTATTGCCAATTTATTGGCTTAAAGAGCGTAAATTTGTTTGGTTTAAAACTAGTGAGTTACCATGTCTGGTGAGTTACACAGTCTTGATTTTTATTACTATTATGTGTGCCAATTATGCGCTTTTAGAAATTCCATCTGGTAAGGCAGCTTTAATTTATACTTTTTCGCCATTAATTACTGCCATTATTAGTTATGCCGTGTATCGCACTAAATTAACTCGCCATCAGGTTATGGGCTTATTACTTGGTTTTGCCGGTATTATTACAATTATTTTTAGTGATAATCATGATGTCAGTTTAAACTGGCAGTGGCCAAGTTTAGCCGAATTAAGTTTAATGGTTGGTGTAACAGCTTACTCAATTAGCTGGTTCTTGGTCCAGCCCTTAATTACTAAAGCAAAATATTCTTCGATTTATATTAATGGTCTGACTTCTGGTGTAACTAGTATAATCTGTTCTTTAATTATGTTTGCAAATCATACAACAATTCCAGTTACAGTAGATTTTTGGTATTGGGCGACAATTCAGGCATTGGTTAGTAGTGTAATTTGTTATAGCTTGTACATGTACTTGCTTAACTATTATAGCGCTAACTTTTTATCATTTGCCTATTTTATCGAACCATTTTTTGCAGCCATATATGGTTGGATCTTGCTTGGCGAGGTGCCATCGACCAATTTTTGGGCAGCAAGTGCTTTAATTACAATTGGCTTAATGTTATTTTACCAAGGCGAGCTGGTTAATAAGAATACTAATTAGTTTTGGTAAGTCGCTCTTAATATATTCATCATTTTTAATTAAATCATTCAATTTTTCTAAATCATACCAATCTGCGCTAATAAAGTCTTCTTGATTATAACTGGGCGTTTGATTGGTTTTAATCAGATAAACTTGCATGTGTGCAGAGACAGCATGTTCTTTGGGATTAAGCTTTGCAATTAGTTTATAATTGAGTTGTGTCACATCTAAATTTAATTCTTCTTTCGTTTCCCGTATTAAAGCTTGCTCATAACTTTCACCAGCTGCAACATGGCCGCCTGCACTCGAACTTAAACAAAGAGGCAACAGTCTTTTATTTGATGATCTTTTGGGAATCCATACTTTATTTTGATCATTTATTAAAAAAGCATTAATTACTCTAAAATTAGATAATTTTTGGGCATAAACTTCACTGCGAAATTTATTGCCAATTACGATATCGTTTTCATCTACTAAGTCTAATAACTCTTCTAACATAATATTTTTCCTATTTTTTAAATAACTTTTTGTAGCCCATATCTAGCCAGATATGCGAGATAACGCCGATTAAAAAGAAAAAACTGAGCCAAATATGATTTTTAATTATACAAGTTTGGTTGCTGTAACACAAAAAATTGCCCAAGCCAATACATAGTAAAATAAACCACATTCTGTGAAAAAGCCCACGATGGCTTACAATTAGGGGTAACATGCTAAGTGCTGCTAGTAATGCCGCTTGATATTCTAAACCAGCAATCATAAGAAAAATTACTGAGATTAAAATCACAAAATAGATCATTTTTTGAATTTTACTTTTGGTATCAATATCTGGAAAAAGTGAGCCAATTAAACAGGCGGCAAGGGTTTGCAGTTGTAAATTTAGATTTACAGGTAGTAGCTCTAAACTAATGCTAACATACGTTACTAAGGCATAAACTAGACTGCCGCCGGCTAGATGTTTTTTATAATTGGGCATCTTTTTTATAACCCTTTAATTTCATAAACTTAGCACCGGGATAATAAAACTGTAAAACTTCACGATAATTATAACCTTTATTAATCATCTCTCTGGCGCCCCATTGGCAAATGCCTAAATGGTGGCCAAAACCATTTCCATTTACAGTTACTACTTTGGTATTGTAATTAATTGAGTAGCTCCAGCTTTTAATGTCTTTAAATAGGGCGTACATAGTGCGGGCATCAATTTGATGGGTCTCTTTAGGGCCATGTACTAATAAAGTTTTTACAGTTCCAGCTTTATCTTTTTTGGTGTCAATTTTTTTGATAGTTTTTAAGCTGGGAACTACAGCTTGCAAAGCTTTTTTAAAGTCATAGTCGGTATACGAAGCTTGCCAAGAATAAATCTTAACCAATTTACAATGATCGCAACGGGTTGTACGCGCTAAATAGGGATGGTTTATAAAGTCAAAGCCGGTAATATGGGCAGGTATTACACCACCACAACAACAGTCAAACATTGCTAAAATAGGCTCACCATTATGGCCTAAGATCATATCTTTAGTTTCTAGTACAGCGGCTTTTAATATGGCTTCATTGTGAATGCCGCTATAAGTCTGATGGTAATTACTATTTTTAATATGATATGGTAATGCCGTTTTGCGCGCACGCAGAACTTGTGCTAGTACGTAACTGCGTGAGGCAATTGCAAAGGCTTTATTTACCTCTTTGGGCCAGCCAGGCCAACTTTCAGTTTTTAAAACCGAACAAATATAATCTTCAATTTCGACTTGATTAATTAATAGTACTGTTTGATTGTGTTTAGTAATAATAAAAGCGCCATCATAAGATTTACCATTTACAGCAATGGGCACACCGGTTGGAATTAATTTAATTTTAGGATATTTACAGGGTTTGCCATTTAAATAAATTCTATGATGAATAATTTCTACTTTTAAGCTATTAAAATCTTTTTTTTTATTAACTAATCCAGAATTAGGCGCACTTAGACTAAATTTTTGATCCGATTCAAAATGCCAAATTACATTGTTGGATTGCGAAATTTCGGCTAATAGTACTTTAACCAAACTTTGGGCATCAATCTGAAAATTTAAAATAGTGATAAAAAAAAGTAAAAGTTTAGATGCCGGCTTCATTTAATTTTTCTTTAATTTCTGGTGTGATTGCAATTCTATGATCAATACCAAAATTGGCCATTTCATCTGCAAATTTGTTTTTTTCGCGTAAAACGTGTACAACTTCGTAACTAACGTTTGCTAATAAATGCATGGCTTTAGCGTGCAAAATTTGTAATTCTAGATTTTTGACTTTATACACGCCATTTAATTGGTTTACTAGTAATAATGAGTCAGACACAATTTGCAAATGATGATTTTTAACTTTTGGTATAGTAATAATAAGGCCAATCAATAAGGCTAAGTATTCGGCTTGGTTATTGGTCTTGGTACCCAAATAAAAACCAAGAGCGAGCTCTTTTTGATGATTTTTAGTAAGATAAATACCCGCTCCGGAAGGGCCGGGGTTATTACGAGAGGCTCCATCTACAAATAGCTGCCATTTAATTTTATCAATCACAACTATCCTTTTTAAAAAAATAAAAACCTAAAACAACCTTTACATTGGGTTAGTTTTTGATGTTTAAGATCGTTGATTACCTGGATCGTTGCCTCTTGGTAACATGCGCCACAAGCATTGCCTAATATTTGTACAATTGGATTATTTACTCTAGTGTACATGGCCTCATATTTTTCTAACCATTCGGCTGGTAGATGGCTTAAAAATGCTTGGCGGCCTTCGGTTTGCTTGGCAAATTCTAACTTTAACTCTTCCAAACGAGCAGTTTTTTCTGGAATTAAAGATTTAATTTTAGCAATTTCGGCTTCAAGCTCTTGTTGTTTAGAGTTAAATGTCAGTTTAGCTTGATCTAATTTATGCCATTCATCAATTAAAATAGTTTCATAATTGTGCTGTTCTTGTTTAATTTGTGTAATAGAGTTTTTAACAGCGTTATATTCTTTTTGATTGGTAACAATATCTTGCAAACCTTTTTGTTTTTGTAAATTTGCATCTAACTCTTTCATAGCCAATTCATGACTGTGTACCGATTTTTGGAAATTATGTAGCTCTTGTTTATTAGATTCGATAATTGTTTGTAAGCGTAGTAATTCTTGATTAAGTGCTGTTATTTCAGAATTTAGTAACGTAATGTTATGACGAGCATCGTTTAAAGATTGGTCGAAATTGGCCAACCCCATAAAATATTGTAGAGGCGTCGATTTTTCCATGTACCCATATCTCCTATGCAAGCGTAAATACTTTTGGTGGGCCCACCTGGAATTGAACCAGGGACCTTTCGGTTATGAGCCGACTGCTCTGACCAACTGAGCTATAGGCCCTTACAAAAATATTGCTAAAATCAACAATCTTAAGTGTAAGATAAAATCAAATGATTGTGAAGAATTAAGTTTTACCAGTTCGTGACTTCTTTAATGATTTGTAGCTCGTCCTGCTCGTCTAATTTAGGTAATTCCATAATAATTGGAATATGATTCAGTTCTGGGTGTTGGATAAAATGTTTCAAAGCAACTTGTCCAATATTGCCATGACCAGGGTTTTCATGTTTATCAATTTTGGCACCCAGTTTTTCGGTAGTATCATTTAAGTGAATTAAATCAATTTTGGCTAATGTAACGCTATTTTTTAAAATTTCAATAAAGCGATTTATATCATCTTTACTTGCTAGATCATAACCATAAGCATATGCATGGCTAGTATCAATACAAAAATTTACTTTTTCGGGATATTTAATCTCATTTAGTAAAATAGTAAAGTCATCTAAGTTGCTACCTAAGCTACGCCCACCATGCGCAGTATTTTCTAGTAAAATGGTTAATGGAAAATCATTAGAAAGGGCAGTATTTAGGTTTTTAGCTAGCGTTAAAATACCGGCATGTTTTTTGGTTTTGGTTTCGGCAGCGCCTGGATGTAGAATAAAATGGGTAAATTCTAATTTTTGAGCCAGCGAAATTTCTTTTAAAAAGGTTTTATAGCTACGGATATTGTCACGAGACAAGTTGACCCAGTAAGAAGAGTGTAGGTATAGATTTTTAAAATGTTTGCGTCTAAGTACCAAATAGTTTTCAATTTCGGTTGGTTCTAGCTTAATTACGTGTCCTTGGTCTGTGACGGCAAAGGTCTGAAAGATTGGCAATTGCAGACGAATTGCTTTTTCAATTACATCATTAATAGTAGAAGTGAGCCGAATATGTATACCAATTTGATTCAATTTTAATCTCTATTTTTAAATATCCATTTTGGATGCTAATTGTTCACGGTCAATCTGTGTACTAATAATCTCAAATAAATTTAATTTTAGTTGTTGTAAGTCTTGGGGCGAATAACCTTCGATTCTAATACTAATAGCCGGTTCGGTATTAGCAGCGCGCACTAAAAACCAACCAATTTCAGTTTGGACTCGGATTCCGTCCAAATTAGAAATTTTAACATTTTTCCAAAAGCGGCAGGTTTTTTTGGTCTCTTCTAAAAGTAGCTCTTTTTGTGCCGGGCTACAAGCAATCCGATATTCTGGCGAACAATAGGCTTTGGGGAAAGCATTTATCCAAGATTCTAAGGTTTGTTTGGTTTGAATTAAAATTTCACACAGTCTAAGCATAGCATAAATGCCATCATCATAACCAAAATGGCGGTCTTTAAAGCAAAAATGGCCACTAAGCTCGCCGCCTACAATACCATCATATAATTTTAGATAGCTTTTAATAAAGGCAAAACCAGTTGGTGAAACAAAACACTTAATCTGATTTTTTTCTAGCGTTTGGGCAATAATATCAGAACACTTACTATCCATTACCACTACTGGATCATACTGTTCTTTAATGTTTAGGGCAAAAATACCTAATAATAAGTCGCCCGGAATTAAATACCCAACTTTAGTCATGGCGCCGACACGGTCACAATCGCCATCAAAGCCAATGCCAAAATCACAATCATGGCTGGCCAAGAAATTTTTAACATCTAACATATTTTTTTCTTCAACCGGATTAGGTTCGTGATTTGGATAGTTACCATCGACTTCTGGATACAAAATGGCTGTATTTGTCCAATTTAATTTTTTAATTAATTTAGGAATTACTACTCCAGCAGAGCCATTACCACAATCAATTACCAATTTTAAATCGGCATTAATTAAATGCGAAAATCTATTTACCAAGTCATCAATATAACTATTAACTGTTTCATGGACATAATAATTTCCGGCCTGGTAATTAGGAATAAATTTTTTAGAAATGTAAATTTGATAAATTTCTTCGATTTGGTCTCCCCAAACCGATTCTTTATTTAAGATTAATTTAAAGCCATTATATTCTTTAGGGTTGTGGGAGGCTGTGATCATAATACCAGCATCGACAGGTAATGTATTACAAGCAAAGTACATGATTGGCGTAGTACATAGACCAATAAAATGGGCATTCAAGCCGCTATCTAAAATTGCTTGGCAAACTTGATCTTTAATATCAAGTGAACTGATTCGGCCATCCATGCCAACTGCAATGTGGTTTAAATTGGGATTTTGATTTTTAAAATAAGTTAGAATGGCTTTAGTAATATCGTAGACATCACTAATCTGAAATTCTGTACCTACAATGCCGCGAAGATCATATTTTTTAAAGATTGCTTGCATGACTACCACCTGCCTATTTTTGGGGAAGAGCTTTCGCTATCTTATTATAGCTTAAAATGATTTTTAGAGAATATCTAAAAAAGACTAAGGGGCAAAGTTTTTGTACTTTGCCCCTTTTTAAGTTTAATAAAGTAATTGAAAAATTATTCAATTATTCAAATAATATTCTACCCACTTGGGCTGGATTTGGATTGATTCCAAATGAACGTATAAGACAATTTGCCTTAAATGTTATGTCGTGTCTAACTTTACTATATTTGTAAGGAATGTTAGCAAGCACTTGGGCTTTAGCATCGGTCATAGCAGTGATTTTTTGAGCCTGATTTAGCCCATTGTTATTACTTATTTGAGCATGTAAAGCATCAAGCTGGATTTTTGCTAAAGATAAGACAGTTGCTGGAGTAATAACACCATAAGCGCTAATTTCAAGTAAACTAGCAATTAATAAAGCTTTTAATTTCATTATGTGTTCCTTCTGTTATTTTAAAAAAGTTTTCTACGGGCCAAAGGGTCAAAGCCATCAATTCTGTCTCTAGTATGTACAGCGGCCAGAGTTAAACGGTTTGCCGTATTTACATCGTCAGTTTTTCCGACAGCTGATATTAGCATACCTCTAATAAAAGCTTTTTTAGTTGGTTCATCAACTGGCATTGCCATTGTTGATCTACAAACTCTGTCGAAAGCATTAACTATTTCCAAATCATCTTTAGGACGGGCGTCTTTTTCAGCCGATCTGACGCTAGCCATAAAGGTACTGGTAATTAATAATAAAACTTTTAATTTCATATTATAAACTCCCATTATAACCCCTCTAATATTTCTATTAGTATATATTATTCTATGAAAATAGCAATTTTTTGTTTACTTGCTGGTAATCGGCGCTAATCTTAAGGTTAGCTATAAAATAGGTTTTTTAAGAATTACGGGTAATTTAATTTGATACCATTAAAATTACAGATTAAAAACTTTCTAAGCTACGGCCCAGAAGCCCAAGAGATCGATTTTACGCGTTATCAAATGATCTGTTTATCCGGTAAAAATGGGCATGGTAAATCGGCTTTATTGGACGCCATTACCTGGGCGGTTTGGGGTCAGGCCCGTAAAAGCTCGGGCCAGCCAAAGCCAGACCATGGTTTATTGCATTTGGGCGAACGTAATATGAAGGTAATATTTGATTTTGAATTTAATGGCAAGCGGTATCGTGTAAGGCGAGAGTTTACCTTTGCCTATGGCAAGCCCACGGCTTATTTAGAGTTTGGCATGTTTGTTGACGATACTGACGAGCTAGTTGCTCTAACCGACAAAACAATTCGTAAAACACAAGCTAAAATAGATCTACTATTAGGTCTAGATTTTGATTCTTTTGTAAATTCAGCTTTTATTCGGCAGGGCAATGCGGGTGAATTTTCTAATAAATCGCCTAAAGAGCGTAAAGATATCTTGGGTAATATCTTAGGGTTAGGAGTTTATGATAAATTACGTAAGTTGGCAGCCGAGAAGTCTCGTAGTTTAGAAAATGAACGACAAGCTTTATTAAAACTACAAGAGCGTTTATTACTAGAGTTTGCTGAATTTGAAGTAGTACAAGTAAAAGCACAAGAATTACAAGATCAATTAAATGAGCTTCAGGCTAGACAAATTAGTTATGACATTAAAATTAATGATGGCCAACAGCAAAGGCAAAAATTAGTTTTACGACAACAGATTTCACTAGAAAATCATAAAAAATTACAGGAACTAAACCAGTTTTACCAAAAAGATTTAGCCAAGTTATTAATGCTAAGACAGGAATGGCAGCAAATAAGTGATAAAAATCATGGAGCTTTAAGCCAAGTTGATTTAGAATTACAGCAGGCTAATTTAAATCAACAATTAGTTAATTTACGCTTAAAACAGAAAAATAGTTGGCAGCTTCGTGAACAGTTATCGCAGTATACTGCGGCTTATCACAATATTGAAAATAGTGTGTTGAATGAGCACGATCAAAAAATTAGTCAGTCCAATTTAGATTTAGAAAAATTACAGTTAAATTTTGGGCATCAAACCCAAAACTATCAAAGAAGCTTGTCAGAATATAATTTGTTGTTAGCAGAGCAGGCTTTAATTAATACGCAATTGGCTAGTTATGATCCATTACAAGCAGAAATTACTATTTTGCAAAAGCAGTTTGAACGTTATAAAGAGTTTTATCAACGGCTAATTGTATTGGGTAATAGTGCTAAGTATGAGCAAGATGAAACGTTACGTAAACAAAAATTTTTAGAGCAAGATTGTCCCGCTTGTCCCTTATGTGAACAAGATTTACCAATGGTCCGCAAACAGTTTTTGGCGCAACAATTTAAACGTGATAATAGTTTTTTTCAGCATCGGGTAGCACGTGTTGGTAGAATTTTAAAAGATTTAAAGGTAGTAATTTGCACGCAACACGAGCAATTAGAAAAACAAAAATTAGATTTGCAAAATTTAAATTTGTTGCAATCTCAAATTCAGCAAATTAATTCTAAAATCTTAGATTTTAAAACTAATTTGCCAGTTACTAAACAAAAAATAGATCAGCTTGGTGATGTGATTAATTATCAACAAGTTAAATTAAAAAATTTGGTCCAGGTGCGGGCTAATTTATTGCAAGATCATGCTCAGGCTAACCAATTACGCAATCAGATTCAAGCTTGCGAAGAAGCTCTACAATTGAATAGTTATCAAGAATCAGAGCTACCAATTTTAGAGCAAAAAGTAACACAGGTTAATCTATTATTAACTACGGGCAATGTTGATAACATTGCCCTCCAAAAAGCCCAAATTTTAGCCCAAACTAATATGTTAGTAACTGATTTAAAGCAGCAAAAAAAATTAATTAAAGACCTAAATTTTCAAATATCTAGTGATACTAATCTTAATGCTAATATAGTGTTATTAGACCAAGATTTACTTGCCTTAAATCATGAATTAAGCTTGTGTAAAAATATTCGTGAACAAACTTTACAAGTGCAGGGCAGTATTTTTGAAAAGCTTAAAAAGCTTAACCAAACCAAATTAGAGTTAGATCATTTAAAAAAAGATTTAAATAAATTAGAAACTCAGGCGCAGGATTATAAATTACTAACTAGTGCATTTGGCAAAGATGGTCTGCAAGCTTTATTGATCGAAGACGCAATTCCCGAAATTGAACAAGAAGCAAACTATTTATTGGGTCGTTTAACAGACAACCAGTCTCAATTATTTATTGAGTCGCTCCGTGATCTTAAGAGTGGCGGTACTAAAGAGACTTTGGATATTAAAATTTCAGATAGCGTAGGGTTACGTCCATATGAAATGTTTTCCGGTGGCGAGGCCTTTCGGATTGACTTTGCTTTACGCATTGCAATTTCTAAATTGTTGGCAAAACGGGCGGGTACAGCATTACAGACCTTGATTATTGACGAAGGTTTTGGCTC